>Ga0351939_1180_pt1 | contig 18781 bp, 10 predicted proteins | sample TotcelT113001M11_FD_206851 | JGI IMG/M metagenome (GOLD analysis project Ga0351939, IMG submission 206851) | Enriched cells from coal bed in the Powder River Basin, Montana, United States - Total cells T11 rep2 HSBNCT.T11.300.1.M11 ... | reverse complement strand
TTCGTCTCCAGCACATTCCGCGACATGCACGCGGAGCGCGATTATCTCCGGGAGTACATCTTCCCGCGGTTGGAGGAGAAGCTGCGTGACCTACACCACTACCTGGAATCCGTCGACTTGCGATGGGGCATCGATACGAGGTCGGTGGACCACGCGGAAGCCAAAGAGCTGTTGGTGCTGAAAGTCTGCCTCAATGAGATCGAGCGTTGTCGGCCGTTCCTCTTGGTCCTCCTCGGCGATCGTTACGGCTGGGTACCTCCGCAGGAACGCATGCAGACGGCCTGTCGCGAAGGCGCGTTCACGGGCGATGTTGCGGGAAAGAGCGTCACAGCACTGGAAATCGAGCTGGGACTATTCGCTTAACGCGATCAACGGCAACGGAGTTTCATTTACCTTCGTAACCCGCTGCCATTCCACCAGATGCCTCCGCATCAAGTGCAGGTTTATCGCGAATTGGATCCCGACGCACGGCAACGGTTGGAGGCGTTGAAGAGGCGAATCCAAGATCAGTTCCCCGAACGAACCCGGCACTACGACGTGGAATGGGACCGCCAGGGCGAGCGCATTCGAGGCTTGGAAGCCTTCGGCGAACTGGTCTTCCGCGATCTGTGGACGGCCCTGGATGAGGAGACCCGGGACTTCATTCAGCAGCCCGCGTCCACGTGGCAGGAAGACGAACGGCGCGCCTTGGAGGAATTCGCCGCCGAGCAGAGCCGCCGCTTCTTCGGGCGCACGTACGTTGTAGAAGATCTCTGCCGCTTTGCGTTGTCGGCGGACGAAAGCGGCGCCGCGTGGTGCACCTGCGTGGTCGGCGGGACGGGCGATGGGAAGAGCGCGCTGTTGGGTCCTCTCTTGGATCGTCTCCGCGGCGCGGACGCGTTCGTGCTGGCCCATTTTGTCGCCATGAGCCCCCACGCCGCGCGGCTGGACACCATGTTTGCACGCTGGTGCGACGAACTGGCGGCGAAACTCGGAGAAGCCAGCCCGTTGGGGGCCAACGAGAGGCGGCCGCTGGGAGGCCACGATGCGGACGAGGCCGGCACGCGAAATCGGTTCGAGGAGGAATATCGCGGCCTGCTTTCCCGCGTGGCGCAGCATCACCGCGTGGTGATTCTGGTCGACGGGCTCAGTCAATTCGAACGTTCCACGGAGGCCCGCTTCGTCGCTTGGCTGAGAAACGGCGTACCCCCCAACACCCGTCTGATCGTCACCACCGCGCCAGGCGAGGAATTGCAGACTCTCACGGGCCGCGCCGGCGTTCAGTTGCTGCCCCTGCCCACGCTCGACACCGACGCATCCGAGCAGATCGCCCTGGCCATTTGCCAAAGTTATCACCGCGAGCTGAATCCGGATGTGCTCCACGAGCTTCTCCGCAAGCGGACCCGGGACGGGCGGGAGGCCGCCGGCAATCCGCTGGCGTCCCTGCAACCGGATAACATCGAGTGGCAGCAGCGGATTATCGGCCAGTACTCAGGCCTGGGCGCGGTGCATTGGGTAAAGGGTGAGGTGCAGGCCGCTCTCGACTCCGCGCGGCAGGCGACCCAATTAGGCGAGCTGGCCGCGTCCCAGCGACCGAATGACGATGAATGGCTGGCCGAAACGTCGCTGCTGTACGTGAATCTCGGGGATATTCTGGCTAAGGCGGGAGACGGTTCCGGATCGATTGAAGCATACCGCAAGTGTTTGGCGGTTCGTCAACGACTGGCCAGCCGAGCACCGACGGACGGGAAACGCCAGGTTGAGCTCTCAATGGGCTACGAATACCTGGGGGACGCGCTCCACAGCCAAGGTAGGCCGGGCGAGGCGATCCAGGCGCAACAGCAATGCCTGGAAATCCGACAACAATTGGTGAGTCAGGCTCCAGGCGACGCGGCTCCCCTGCGCGCCTTGGTGGTCACCCATACCCGGCTGGCCAATCTGCATCAGGACCTCGGCCAGATCAAAGCCTCCAATGGGCACTGGATCGAGTGCCATCGGTTGCTCAGCCGCATGCGGAACCAGGGACTGGAACTCGATCCGACCTTTGCCGATCTGCTGCGGCAGCTGGATAAGGCGTTGGGCTCCGCATAGCCCAGGTGCCGCGCGAGTTGTTTTTCGGCCATGCGGTGCTCCTCCGGTCAGCTTCGTCCTGCTGGATTTCATTTGGGCGTACGGTCAAAACGATGACAAAACGCGACTTGACCTGCGCCCAGCCGACGCACAAAGGCGCATTTCCTGTTGCTGCCGCCATCATCAGCGATCCTCGCTCTGGCGGTCTACGATCGCTTGAACGATGGCGTCGGCGAGGGCTTTCATCCCCTTGTCGCCCGGGTGGCCGGCGACGCCGGCGTGCGTAAACGATCGCTCCGAATGTGCTCGGTTGGCGGCGTCCTGGCCGAGTGGGCCGGCGTTGACGAAGATGCCGCCGGCCTCGCTGCAAGCCTGGCCGAGCACCTCGTCCTTGGCGGCGTTCGCCCAGAAACAGCTGCGCACCACGACCATCGGACGACGTTTGGCCAGGGCGCATCTCAGGATACTCATCACCCCGGCCTTGAACTGGGCCTTGGCCTCCTCGGTCTCCAACGCGGGCACGTTTTCGCCGATGGCGAGAATCACCAGGTCGGGGTCGAATGCGAACGCGTCCTGCATGTTCAGGTCCACGTCGTACGTCGCGTAGTTGCGCTCAAAGTCCGCAATGTTCCCGACCATGATCTGAGGTCTTGATCCGGTATGCTCAGCCAGCGCGCTGGTCACCAGATGGACGTAATCCTTGTCCTCGGAACTGGCAGCCATGCCCCAGTTGCCGGTCCAGCCGATATCCGCCTTGGGACCGTGCAGGGTGATGCTGTTTCCCAGAAAGAGAATACGGCGAATGGCCGACGGTCGGACTTCCGGCTCGGCGGTGACCGGAAACATCGAGATCCGGAACTTCGTGCAACCGTAAGGAACGAGTGTCAGTCGCTCCGGGGACGTTCGTGTAGCAACGGGCAGAAGCGGCAGTCGGGGCGATTTCGGGTCGGGATTCCAGGCGATCTCGACGGCATTGGCCTGCAATTTCAAGGGCGCCGCGAGCGGCCAATTCCATGGGCCAGGCACCGCGGCACGCTCCACCGTCAAGTTGGGTTCCTGCACGTCCAAGGCGAACTGCCAGCGCGCGGACGGATCGGGCGTGTTGGCGTCCGCGGTGTCCGGGATGGGCAGTGCGAACAACAGGGGGCCGTAGGAGACCGAGGCGTAAGGCACGCCGCGGGTGCTGTGTTCTTCCGGGATCGTTACGCGTATGGCTCGGTGCGCGCCGTCGTAAGGAGCGCCCTGCGCGGCATCCCGGCCGATCTGCACACTCGCGGTCATGGGAAGGTGCAGCCGAACGGTGTCGCCCGGCTTCCAGGTCCGGTGGATCCGGACAAACCCTCGGGCATTTCGCTCGACGGCGACCGCGGCGCCGTTCACGTCCAGAACGGGAGCCACACACCAGCCGGGAATGCGGAAATCCAACGGAAAAGCTGCCTCCCGCGCCGGCTGCACGGAGAGCTCGATCGTTTCGTTGAAGGGATAGTCGGTCTTGCAAGTGATCTTGATCGGCACGGCGTTGGCCACCAGCGCCGTCACCTTGCAGGGGCCATAACAAGTTGCCGCCAGGCCGTTGTCCCCGGTGGCCATCCACATGTGCGTGACATACCAGGGCACAATGCGGTTGAGCGCGGCGGTACAGCACAGCGGCGAGTGCTTCTGCTGATAGGCGCCGCCTCCGCCCCGAGGGCCGTGCGGAAAGTCGGGCGACAAGTTGGCGAACCGGTTGGGGCTCTGGAAATAGACGTGCGTCTTGAAATCGCGTGAGACCGTGGCCGGTCCCGCGTTGAAAAACGCCCGCTCCGCCCGGTCCCCCATCCGGCCTTCGCCCGACACGGACAGCAGGCAGATCTGGCTCCACACGTATCCTGCCACATCGCAGGTTTCGCTGCCCCGGAACGCGCCGCTGGGACCATACCACTCGTCGGACACGGGGACGCCGTGCGGTTGCATGGCCACGCGTTCGAGCAGGTCGTGCCAGCCGACAGCGGCCTGAAGGTAGCGTCGGTCGCCGGTCCACAGATAGCCTACGGCCCAGGGCGTCGTGCTTTCGATAAACTCGACAACGTGGGCGTTGTCGACGGTTGTGCCCGGATTCAGATCGGGCGGTTGGCGGTAGCGGGCGAGGCTCGGCAGGAGCGCCGCGTCTTCCCGCTTGAGCATCGCGTCCAGCGCGGCGGCAATGTTCCGATTGCCCGTCCAGCAGAACGTGTCATAGGCCGGCCACAGATTGGACATATTGCCGGTGATCGACCGCAGACAGTCCGGGTCCGCGGAGTAGGCTTTCTCGAGGGCCTCCAGAATGTGCTTGTCACCGGAACCTGCATAGAAACCCGTCATGGCGCGTCCCAGCAGGCCACACGCCCACAGCGGCCAGCCGTCCAAGGCGGCGGTGACCGCCGCCCGGTCGGCGGGCTGGTTGCGGTCGAGCCACCACAGGAAGAGCAGGCCGTCGGTATTCATCGGGTCGGCCACCGCATCCAATCGCCGCTTGGCTTGGGCGATCAGCGCTTCGTCGTGCAACGCATAGCCCAGGCGGGCGAGGCCATCGAACCAGTAGCCGCCGCCCTCGTACGGCCAGGCGCCTTTGTACCAGAGAAGTCTCTCGCCAGTCATCTGGTGATCGGGAGCCCAGGCCCGTTTGAAATCGTCGTCCACTTCGTCCATGTGGCCGGTGAAACCGTCCCGTGCCGCCAGGCACCAGTCGCGCAGCCAACCGGCCGGTTCCACCGCGCCGGGAGGCAGCGGCAGCAGCGCCGGACGCGTCGGCGGCTCAAAGGGCCGCGCGTAGTTGACCGCCTCGGCCTCGCTCTGGCTCTGCTCGACGATCTTGGCCGGTTCGTCGCCGGCCAAATGACCCGCCAAGCCCAGGACCGGCACCAGCCAAAGCCATCGTTTCACGTCGGTTGTCATGTTTACTCCTTCGCAATGTTCGACCCCGGGTGCCAGTACAACGGGTTCTTACGAGTCGCGTCGAGCGAGCCGGGGGTTGGGCCGCTCGATATGATCGGGACACTAGAGCGGAGGGGGCCGGAGACATCAGACGCCAGTTTCCGCCGGGCAAGGATTTGCTTCTGGCCTGATCCGCCACGCATTGCAGGAGGTCTCAAACAAACGCAGAATTCACGGCTCCCGCGGTTCGACTTCTTTGTCTTCCTGGGGACCCTGCGACAGCACCAATGTTCCTTGGCCTTGGACCAGCACGTTCAGTGTCTGTCGCTTGTCGCTGTACTCCGTGGTCAGCACCTTGCCGCCCTGCAATTCCACACGCGGCGCAGGGGCGGGAACGCGGACCAGTCGCACCCAGTAGGGCTTCGAGTACCAGCCGTCGATCTCGACGCGGACGTCGCGGCCGCGGTGCTCGACGCGACCGATGTCGCCGGGCACGTGCAGCAGCACGTCGCTGGGCGCCAGTCGCTGCAACGCGTAAATCGGCGTCTTGCCGAACGCCTCCGGCAGATTCGCCTGCACCGTGCCGGGGCTGATCGCGGGGCCGTCGCTCCGCTGGGCCCGCAGATGGAAAAAGTCGGGCAGCAATCCTTGACGCTCGCGGTCCTCCAGCGGAAAGGTCTGCTGCAGTCCGGACCGGGTGATGCCCACCGCCAGCTGAGCCCAGAAATCGCCCATGTCCGGGTCCAGTCGAGCCAGATCCTGAAGCGAAGAACGATACACCAGTCCACACCACTGCACCGGCAGGCCGATCCAGAAAGGGGCGGTCCAGTTGGTGGCTCCCAGCACGGCCGTTGTGGCGTACAGGCCCACCGGACCGTCCGTGGGTCGGTCCAGGTACACCAGGGAGACGCCGGTCCAGGCCCAATCGCGTCCGGCGTCGAGGTACTTTTGATCCGCCGTCAGCTGGTAGGCCAGATTGCAGCAGGCCAGGATCCGCCCGCTGGCCAAGATATCCGGCGTGTGCAGCGGCATTTCCCAGGTTTGCGCGCCGCGGGGAACCGTGTTGCGGTAGACTTCGAGTTGTTTGTCCAGGACGGCCAACGCCGCCTTCGTCAGCGGGTCGTCGCCCGTAAAGACGGCTGCTTCGAGAACCGGTTCCAGCCGCGCAGCACTCAGGCCGTTGGCGTGATCTTCCCAATGCGTGGACCCGTAATCCGGCTTGCCCGTTTGCGGCTGGTAGCGAATCAAGCCCTGCTCGTCAAACGCGGCAAGCGTCTGCAGCGCGGCGGCCAGACGCCGTTCGGCGTAAGGTTCGATCCGGCCGAACAGCAGCGGGGCAAAGGGCCGCGCCACGTGGGAACAGCCGGCATCCCGGTTCCCGGCCGGAGTCAGCCGTTCGAGGCCGCGTTCGGCGCCCGCGCGGAGCCGCTGGGCGAGGGCCTCGTCGCCGGTGTGCTCGGCCAGCCACAGCATGTAGCCGGGCGCATCCGCCGCAGGCCGCGCGGGGAAACTGCTGCCCCAAACCGCATGCCGCCAGATCCCGTCTTCGTGCAGCGCGGAATCGAGCCAGCCGTGCGCGAGCAGTTCGACCGCCGCCTCGAAACCGCCCTCGAACTCGGGAACCGGCGGAAGACCGCCGGACAGCTTGACGTACTGTTCCACCGCCGGACTGACCGTCTCACCTCGGCCTCCGATCAGGGTCGCCGTCAAGGTCATGGGCACGTTCGCCTCGAGGGGATACGCACGGAAAGCGGCCGTTTCGTTTTCCAAGCGTCGCTCTCCCACGCCGGGAAACCACAGACCCATCAGATGGCTGCCCGAGTGAAAGACGCGATCGGGCGAGTCGAACACTGCGGCAGGATGGTCGTGGCGATCCCAGACCAGCCCCACGTAACGGCCGTTGGCGGCGATGCTCATCATCGGAAAGCACAGCTTGTGGCTTTCCACAATCCGCCGATTCGCCCGCTCGCCACGCACGTCCGCCTCGCTGCTGCTGGGCTCGTTCTCCAGGTACTCGACCCCCGGCAGAACCGCCTGCGTCTTTGCTTCCCCGAACGTTCCCAGGCCCGGAAACAGCGTCAGCATCGGCAGATGGAAAACGTCCCGTTGCCGGTCCACGACGACCGCCGTTTCGATCGTGATGGCGCCGTCGCCGGGCGAGGCGAACTTGCGCCGGAACTGCCAATTCGCACCGCCCGCATCCCGCAGGCGAGCCGCAACGCCGAGCGTTCCGTCGGCTTCCGGCAAGATCTCGAAGTCTGCGGCGGCCAAGTCCAGGTAAGACGGCACTCCATCCACAACCACGCCCAGTTGCGAGCGGCCGTGCGAGCGGGCCGCCTCTTCGCCGGCGACCTGGACGCTGAAACCGTCCCACTGCCGGCCGTTATGAGCCAGCACCAGGTCGCCCGCCCGCACCGTGCGAGGGTGCTCGCCGAGATCGACAACCGCCGGACGCGCCAAGTCGCCCGCCTTGAGCGGCTTCATCTCCAACGCCTTGATCCAGGCGATGGTGACGCGGCCAGCGCCTGCTGCCGGATCGATGCGCAGACGGGAACCCGCCTCCTGGGCCGGCAACAGCACTTCGTATTCGTGCCACTGGCCGTCGTCATTCACGGTGAATCGCACGGAATTCTGAGCCGTAAACCCGCGCCCGAAGAAGACCTCTCCAATCGGATCCGCGTCGGACCTCATCCGAATCGTCAACAGCACCCGGCTCCCCTGCGGCATTCCAGCCACGGGCGCAGAGTGGATATAGGGATCCTCGCCGACGCAGTCGAACTCCAGCCCTTCGGCCGTGGCCCGCATGTTCGCCACCGCGTGGGCAGCCACCCAGCCCTGAGCGCCCTGAGTGAAATCAAACAGCACCACCGGCTCCTGCGCCGTCGCGGTGCCAAGCCACAGTCCGCCCAGCAGAAGACTGAGCTTGATTTGTCCGGTAGCATTCATCGCGTCTTCGCCTCGTCCAAAGTCCTTGACATCCAACCCGCCCCAAGCCCGAACGCTACTGGATCGAAATCGCGTACAACCGCGAGCGGTCGGAGATGAACATCACGCCGTTGGCGATCGTGGGCGTGCTGTAGATCGACGACGGGAACTCGATTTCCGCGATTTTCTTTTCCTCTTTGCCCAACGCAAAGACCGACAACACGCCGTCTTCATCGCCCAGGAACATCTTGCCGTCCGCCACCATCGGCGAGCCCCAGACGGCGGCGAGGATATCGGCTTCCCAGTACCGCTTGCCGGTCGCAAAGTCCAAGCAGTGAATGCGGCCGCTGAGATCCGGGGCATAGACCAGCCCGTCGTGGATCGCCACCGTGGACAGCGTGCGGCGGAAGCAATCGTTGTCTTTCTCCCCGGTCAACGAGCCGTCCTTGTCGACGCCACCCCAATGCCAGATCTGAGCGGAGTTCGGGTTCGGCTGATTCTCGGGCGTAACCGGGCTGACGTCGCCCTTCTTCGTCGCGTCGATGCGATAGATGTGCCCCACGCCTTCGCCATGTTCGGGGTCTTGGCCGACGCCGAGTACGACGCTGTTCTCGAAGAACACGGGCGTCGAGATGATGTTGTTTCGCGTGCCCCGCCCGCCCAGTTACCATTTGGAATCCTTGGGGTTCAAATCGAATTCCCAGAGATGTTCCCCCGTCTTGGCATCCAGCGCGTACAGCCAACCGTTGCCGCCCGGCATGTAAATCTGCGTCTGGCCGTTGACGACACCCGCCGCAGGCGAACTCCATTGGCCGTGCAGGATCGTGTCCAACGGCGAGTTGTCTTCCCAAACGACTTCGCCCGTCACTTTATGCACCGCGATGAACGACGGCGAACGGGGCGAGGGCAGCTCCAAGTGGGCTTCATCGACGCCATTGGACGTCAGGATGTAGACCAAATCGCCGACGACGATCGGCGAACTGGTCGCCAGGTTGTGCGGGAACACGCCCATCTCTTCGATCATGTCCAGCGACCAAACGATGTCGGCGTCCTGCTGCTCGTTGTCGGTTTCGTCGGTGTAAGGTCCGTCGTTCTCCTGGTCGTAGAAGCCTTCCGTATCCAAGCACATCAATTCGCAGCGATTGGTGACGACCCACAAACGATTGCCCTCGACAAACGGCGCGGAACAGATCCCTTGCTCGGGCCAGTCGTTGACGCGTCCCTGGGGCAGTTTCTCGCGCGTCAACTGCCACAAAAACTTGCCGGTCTTTTCTTCAAAGCACAGCACGACGCCGCGATCACCTTTGTGCTTTGGCCGATACTCGCCGCCGTTATTGGTGCCCACATACACTTTGCCATTGGACACCACGGGATTGCCATACGTTTGCGACCCCAGCTTGGCGACCCACAGCAACCGCTTGCCTTCCTCGACCGTCGCGGCAGGCTCGAAATCGATCGCGATCCCGGTCGTGGCGTTGACCATGTTGCGATGGACGTCACCCCCCCAGCACGGCCAGTCGCCGGTCACCACACGCTCGCCAGCTGCCGGCGTCGCGGGGGCAGCGGCGGCCGCCCCAGGTTCGGGCGCCGGTTCGGGCGACGATTCGGGCGCCGTCTCGGGCGTCTCAGCCGGCTCCCACGGCGCGGGCGCCGCAGCTTCCTCGGCGGCAGGCGAGTCGGCAGGATCGGTGTCCATTTCCGCTTCCTCTGCGGCCTCGTCTATCACCTCGTCTGCCGAATCGTCGGCCATCTCCTGGTCGGCCTCGTCGTCCGCGGCTGGAGCGGGCTCGTCCGTCGGCTTCGGTTCCAGTCGTGACGGCTCGGGAGCCGATTCCGCAACGCCCTCCGACGCAGGTTCGCCAAGCGGATCGACCGACGGCATGACGTATTCCGGCGGGCTGGACGCTTCCCAGTCGGGTTCCGCGTCCGTGACGCCCGAGTCATAGGTGGGCCGCGGAGGCGGCGGAGGCGTACAGCCGCCGATCAGGACCGCAGCACCAATCGTCAGGATGGCCGAGAGAAAAAGGTTGGATTTTGTAGGCATGATGATTTCCTTGGTCTACGAGCGTTCGGTTCGTCAGCCGACCGATCAGTTTTGGGAAACAGATACATTATCAAACAAGCAGGGGGCCAGCGAGTACATGTACAAGCCGGGACTGCCTTGAACATTGGGGTTCGGGTCGACGGCCTCTACCGTCCAGGCCTCCGGCTCCGGATCGGTGCGTTTCCAGGCTTTGCCATACAAGTAAGCCCCATCCTGCCGGATGTCCACCCGCATCTTGAGCGTGTACCAGACGTTGGGATCGGAACGAAAACGTACTTCGTTGCCAATTCGCGGATGCGGGGCCCAATCCTGAAAGCCGAGTTTCGCGTTGTTGCCTTTCAGAATTAGATTGTAGCGGCAAACGGTCAGGCCGACGCTAGGCAGTCGCCGTTTTTCCTCTCGCATCAGCGCATCGGCTTGAATCGTGTACCCCGTCATGTCCGGCGATCCCAGCCAAATGTACACGCTGGGCGTCCCGCCGCCGGGCGTGTGCTGCAAGACCGTGCTGCCGTCCTCCTGGACGGGAACCAGACGCCGGGTGGCACCGATCCAGGTCGGCGGCACCTGGCTGCCCGTCAAGCCTTCGAAGTCCCATTTCCACGGCAGCTTGGGCAATACGCGAACGCGAGCCGTGGCGGTCAAATCGCCGAACTTGGCCGAAACATGCCCGCCCTGCTCCGTCGCGTCTTCGCCGAACACCAACTTGTTGCCCGCAACCTTGGCGTCCGGCAAGTCGGCTTGCGGTTCCAAGGCGGGTTCGAGTTTCTTCAGGAAACGCCCATTCTGGTCGAAAGCGTGCAATTCGTATTCGACCTCGCCGCCGCCGGACACATGGGCTTCGTAGGGGACCAACTGGAGCAGAGCGATTTCTGCTTGGGGCGCGGTCTCGGCCGGCAGCGGAGGCACCGGATCGCTGGACGGCTGGTGGTCCTTTGTCCCCACACAAATCGTGCGGTCGCGGGTCACAAACACGATCCGCCCGTCGGCAATCGCCGGCGAAGCGTAGATTTCGTCCATCCCCACCCCGTCGGCAGCTCTCAACGCCACGTGGCACAGCGACCGACATTCCTGGCGACTGGGTTGGAGAATGTGGATGTTGCCGTTGACCTCCATGACATAGATCTTGCCGTCTGCCCACACGGGGGAACCCTTGCCCACCGTCCCTAATTTGTGGATCCACAACGGCTCGCCTGTCCGGCTGTCAAAGGCGTGCATGTTGCCGGTGTCGGCAACAACGTACAGGATTCCGTCATGGACCAACAACCCCGAGTAGCCCGCCTTGATCTCGTCCACGCGCCACACCGAGTGCGTTTTCGTCACGTCGCCTCGGCCCGTGGCGTCGATGCATTCGATCCGCCCAAACGCGATGCTGTCGATGTTGTCTTCGCCGTGGGCCATATACACGTAGTTCCCGTCCACGACGGGCGTGGTGTTGAGACCGCGTTTGGACATCATAAAGCCCCAGAGCGGCTCGCCGGTCCGAGCGTTGATCGCGTACACGCCGCCATCGCCGTTGCCGCCAATCAACATCCGCGTGCCATCGATGACGGCTACCACGGGGCAGGAATAGTTGGTGTCCAGGGGCCGCCCGCCGGGCGCCGAAACCCAAAGCAGCTTGCCCGTCCGCTTATCAAAGGCGTAGTAGGTGTGCTTCGGCGGCGGAACGCCCGTTTTCCCCCAGTTCAACGTCAGAAAGCTGACGATCACCCGATCCTCGTCGATGATCGGCGTCATCGTCCGGCCTCCGTACCCGGAAATCTTGCCGTACTGTTCGAATAACGAGTACTCCCACACGACTTTGCCGTCCCCGGTGTAACAGCGGAACAAGCCGTCGACCGAATGGAGATACACGTTCCCCGTTTCCGGATCGCCGGCCATACTGGCCCAACCTACACGCGGCGCCGGGATGTCCGTTTGAAACACGTTGAACCTGTCCTGCCAAACAATCTCGCCGGTCGCCGCGTCCCAACAGACGACTTGTTCCCCGGCGTTGATCAACTGCTGCGGATCGTTGATGTCGTCACTGGTCCGGCAATTCAAATACACCCGGCCGTTCATCATGACCGGGGCCGCGCGACCGCCAATTGGCGAAACCCAAAGCACGTTCTTCATGCCCTCCAACGACCACTCTTCGACCAAGCCCTTTTCGCGCGACACGCCCGTCTGCTCGGGGCCGCGCCACTGTGCCCAATCGCCGGCGTGTGCGGCGGCTGCCGCCAAAACCAAAAAGGAACCCAACAACAGATATGCAGATGTTCTCATGGAAAGATCCCCCCCCTCTTTTCCGATCAACGTTCACTTGTGCGTCTTTTCACGTCAGTGTATGGAAAAGGCGGCAGATTTCAACCGGCAACATCAGTCGAACCACTCGTCGACCGGATCAAATTTCGGGATTACCACGATCAGCACTTTCATCCGCCCGATCGCGCGGTGGCGGACACCGGGACGGATCAGGATGCACAAACCGGGATGGACGGGGATCGTTTCGTCGTTCAGTTGCATCTTTGCGTCCGGCCCGCATTCCAGGAAGAAATAAGTCTCGGTCAACTGTTGGTGATAGTGCAACCGGGCGTCGGCGGAAATCTCCGTCACGTGAACCGTGCCGGGAAAATCCGCCACGTCTTGGAACGCTCGACGAGCCACGCCGCAGGGACACGTAACGCCGCTGAGGGCGGCGAAATCGACGATTTCGTAGGGGTGGGACATGGGGGCTCCTTCCTGAGATTCGGCTGGACGCTTTAAGGGCTCAGACGTACAGAATTCAGTTTTGCCGGGCATCGACTGTCCGTTATTGCGAACGATCTACGCGGCAAAATTGAATTCTGTACATCGGAGCCAGCAATGTTCGTCCAACCTCGCGAACCAAAACTCAGATTCTCTCGTCGCTATTTTGAGCCTTTCGGTTTGCGCCCGCAACCCGTCAAGCCGCGCCGTCAAACCGCCGCAGTTGCCGTTGACGCCAACCCGCCGAGCCATAATCATAAGACGTTTGGCTCCGTAAACTCTGGACTCGTCCCGATTTGACGCCTCTCGTAGCGGCGTTTTCCGGCGAGTCGCCCGATGGAGAAGGAAATCGCATGATTCAGGTCCAGTTTCCCGATGGAAGTATCAAAGAGTATCCCGACCAAGCCACCGCGATGGACGCGGCCCCGTCGATCGGCTCGCGTTTGGCCGCAGCTGTCGTGGCGGCGGAGGTCGACGGCCAAGTGGGCGACGCGATGCGGCCCTTGACGGAACTTAGTTCGTCCCGTCCGATTTCGTTGCGGCTGCTCACCGACAAAGACCCCCTGTCCCTGGGCGTGATGCGTCACTCGTGCGCGCACATCATGGCGCGGGCTGTGATGCAACTGTTTCCCGGCGTTTCGCTGGCGTTCGGTCCGACCACGGGCAACGGGTTTTATTACGATTTCGACTTGGAACATAAGCTGAACGAAGAGGACTTTCCCCGCATCGAAGCGGAGATGCAGCGGATTGTCAAAGAAGCGGAGCCGTTCGAGCGGTTTAATCTGCCGCGGGACAAGGCCGTCGAATTGTGCCGCGACTTGAAACAAACGCTCAAGGTCGAGCATATCTCGACGGGATTGAGCGATCATGGCGATTTGAGCTTTTACCGCCAGGGCGAATTTGTGGACCTGTGCCGGGGCCCGCACGTGCCCAACGCAGGCAAGATCAAAGCCTTCAAAGTCCTGTCGGTCGCCGGCACCTATTGGAAAGGCGACGCCCGCAACCGGCAACTGCAGCGGTTGTACGGCACGGCGTGGTTCAGCAAACAGGACCTGGACCAGTACCTGGAACAGCTGGAAGAAGCCAAGCGCCGCGACCACCGCGTGCTGGGCAAGAAGCTGCGGCTGTTCAGCATCGATTCCGATGTGGGCTCGGGGCTGTGCTTGTGGCTCCCCAAAGGTGCGGCGGTGCGATCGATCCTCGAGGATTTCATCAAACGTGAACTGCTGGCGCGAGGTTACCAGCCGGTCTATTCCCCGCATATCGGCCGTGTGGACTTGTATGAAACCAGCGGCCATTTTCCGTATTACCGTGATTCCCAATTCGCGCCCATTTACCATCACGACGCCGGGCAGATCGTCGATTTCATCCTCCGTCGGCTGGAAATCACGCCCGACGCGCCGCCCGCCGAAGCGGACGACGAAGAACAGTCGCTGTTGCAGGCGGCGAAAGTGATGGGCTTTGACGCGGCCCAGTTCGGCTATCGGCCCGATGCACCGCCAGGCGAACGCGTCCAGGTGCTGCGGGACTGGCAGCGAACGCAAGAGCGGTACTTGTTGCGGCCCATGAACTGTCCGCATCATGTGCAGATGTACAAGTCGGAACCGCGCAGCTATCGAGACTTGCCGGTCCGGCTGGCGGAGTTCGGCACGGTGTACCGCCACGAGCAGACGGGCGAGTTGAACGGCTTGCTACGAGTCCGCGGCTTGACGCAAGATGACGCCCACCTGTTCTGCACCCCGGAACAGGTCGAGGACGAATTCCGCGCGACGCTGGATTTGACGCGGTTCGTGCTGGAAAGCGTGGGCTTGAAGGACTATCGCGTCCAGTTGTCGTTGCGCGATCCGGACAGCGACAAGTACGTGGGCAGCGCCGAGAACTGGCAGCGGGCCGAAGCATCGCTTCGCCGAGTGCTTGGCGAGTCGGGGCTGCAGTTCGAAGAGCGGCAGGGCGAGGCGGCCTTTTACGGTCCCAAAGCCGATTTCATGGTCCGCGACTGCATCGGCCGCCATTGGCAATTGGGCACGGTCCAGCTGGATTACAACCTGCCCGAACGATTCCAATTAGAATACATCGGCGCCGACAACCGACCGCACCGGCCGGTGATGATCCACCGCGCCCCGTTCGGCTCGCTGGAGCGATTCGTGGGCGTTTTGATCGAACACTTTGCCGGGGCGTTTCCCTTGTGGCTGGCGCCCGAACAGGTCCGCGTCCTGCCGCTCAGCGAGAAGACCAACGAGTACGCGGAACAGGTCCGCCAACGGCTTGCCGAGGCCGGCTTCCGCGTCACGGCCGACTTCCACAGCGCCAAGGTCCAGGCCAAGATCCGGGACGCCCAGCTCGAGCTGATCCCGTACATGATGGTCATCGGCCCGCGCGAAGCCGAAGCCGGCGCGGTCGCGCTGCGGGACCGCCTGGACGGCGATCTGGGCGCCATGCCGCTGGAAACCGCGATCGCCCGACTGCGTGACGAGGTCGACAAGCGGACCATTCGACAGGTCGCCACCAGCAAAATTGCCGCCGTGGACGACGGCGGCGAGGCGCACGAGTATTGAGGCGCAAGTACGGATGCGTCCCGGCAGCAGGATGCCGGTCCTGAAACCCAAGGCTCCGACGCACAGAATGCGATTTCGCCAGACATCGACAACACCATATGTCTAGCCCGGCAGAATTGAATCCTGTGCGTCGGATCCCCATAAAAGGTATGGAGTGAACTCCGTACTCGCAGCGACGGCTTCACGGCTCGTGCGGCGAGTAAGCGGGCTGGTGCCGATAGTAGACCTGCAGGATCAACGTCGCCAGGGATGTACAGTACAGCCGTCCGCCTTGATCGGCTCCGTGTCCCCCGCGGCAGTACCAACTGCCCGTTTCGGGACCGTCCGTTGCTTGGGACTTGATCAGAAAGTCGCGGAGCACCGAATTCCATTTCTGCCAGGGCTCGCCGCCGTAGTGCCACATGACTTGCGTGGCGTAGAAATCGTAGTACAGGTTGGCGGCGGCGCCGGTCGAAGGACCGAACGTAGCGAGGAACTGGATGCCCTTCTTCATGGCCTCGACGTCGCGTTTCCGGCCCTGCTGCATGCGGCACAGGATGCCGATGGCGGTCGTTGCCGGCCCCTGACCGGGCGACGTGTACCCGTAGAAAGCTCCGTCCTTTTCCACGGAATTTAGGAACTTGTCCACCTGGGCCAAGACTTGGGGCGAGACGGCCAGCGATGCCGCCTGACCGCTCTTGAGCGCGGCGAACTGCCAGCCGCTCACCGACGTGTCACCGGGCTGGCGAGGGCTATAGCGCCAGCCGCCGCCGACCGGATCCTGGGCCTGGGTCACGAAATTCACTGCCGATTGGGCTTTGGGCATCAGAGCTTCGTCGCGTGTGAGCCCGTAGGCTTCGCACACGGCGATAGCGGCCAAGCCATGGGAGTACATGGTGCCGCCCGGTTCGTGCCAGCCGCCGTCGGGCTTCTGCCGGCCGATCAAGTAGTTCAATCCGGTTTGCACCGTCGCCTTGTACTCGCCATGCAAGTGCGTGTGCCCGGCGCCTAGCAACGGCAACAGGGCCATTGCCGTAGCGGCGTTGCGCGCCGTCGTCGAAGCGCCCGGATGGCTAGAGGTGCGTTGGCGGTCATTCACGACCGGGCCCACGCGGTGATCGAAACTCCAGCCACCGTCCGGCAGTTGATGCTCGACAATCCACTGTAACGCTCGTCGCACGGCCGCTTCGCTGTGCTCGTTGCCGCCGTAACGCGCCAACAGGGTTTGTCGCACGGCCGGATCGCGGCTGCCAAACGCCTTGGGCGACACGCCGGAATCCGTGACAAAAGCCGCCGCGGCGACTGACGGATCAAGTCGTGACGGCGGCCTCACCGCAGTCTTGCGCCCCGTTCCCAAGCGAGTCGATTCTGGGATGATGCGAGGCGTTTCGGCCGCCTCGGTAGCGAGCGTCAGGCACGCCAACACCATCGCCGGCCATCCGCCGCGTGCCGACCACGAACGGGGTCGGCGTCCTCGAACGACACCGCCCGTTTTCCACATGCTGCAAGAGGTTCGATCGTTCATGTTCTGGCCCCGTCAAACGAGTCGGTTGTCCTGGAGATTCAATTTGCCGCAAGCGATCGGTCGAAATTCAACGCGTTGTCATCATTCCAATTCCGGCGGCACGTTGCCGTAGCTCCAGCCGGCGCCGGAAAACGGGGCGTGCGGCGCGCGGGTCGGGATCTGAGTCGGCTGCATCTGCTTCGTCAACTCGATGCCGGTGTCCGCGATCATTTTGCCCGCCGCAGGAGCCAGGTTGCTGTAGCTGGTCAGCCGTGTCTCGTAGCCGCCGCCCGCGGATCCCAGCGCCTCGTCGGTCGGCACGTAACCCACACAGCCGTTGGCCAACTCGACCGGAAATGTCAGCGGAAACGGGCTGCCTTGCTTGATGTCCAATCCGTACTGGCAGAAGTACTCCGCCGGATTGCTGACGAACACCGCCGGCCCCAACTGGATCGCTTGCACTTCGACGCTCGCCACCGGCTCGCTTTGGATATTGGCCTCCAACATCAGGATCTCCTTGGCGAACGTAAGCATGGTCTGATCGACGCCGGTCGGCGGATTCTCGACCAAGGCCAGGCATTCCCGAACGCGCTGCGGACTGGGCTTGCGCCGCGAGATCTGCAGGGTCTTGACGCGGAAGTCCACGGGCACCTCGGCAGTGCGTTCGATCGCAAACATCACCTTGACAACTTCCGCGCCGACGCGGCCGCCTACCAATTGAGCCCAGGCTTCCGGCGCCGGGTGTTTCGTGGGGCTGAGGTTGTCCACCTGCGTGATGTCGCCGGACGCACCGGCCGTGAACACCACCACCACGTCGTCGCCCATGACGCCACGAATGACTTTCTCCAGATAATAAATGTAGTTGGCCGAGATGCCGCCAGGACTGGTCGTGGCGTGACAAGCAAAGTTGACGATACAGCCGACGAGCTGGCCTTCGACGTTCCAAACCGCCACCACGCCGACCTCCGGATCCACCGGGCCGGCCGCTTCGACAATATCCGGATTGCCTTGGCCCGGGTGCGTGTAACTGAGGCCGTTTTTCATGCGGAAGCGGCGGTTATAGGCCACCTGGTCCTCGCGGCCGCTGCCGAATCCGCAATGGACCTCGGCGCGGGATTCATGAGCCGCGCCGACCGCGTCGATGATGGCTTGCTCGACGCGCTGGAGGTACTCGGGATTGGCCATCGAGGATTGCTCGTAGGCCAGCTTTTGGACCAGCGGCGAAGCGTGGTCGAACTCGCCTGGCTGGACCATGCCAACCGGGCCGGACGAGTGCGAATGCGAAGCGGCGATCAGCACGGCCTGGGCCGGGATGCCACAGCGTTGGACGATACCGCGCCGAGCGTTGTCGACCAGCGACGGGGGCACGGCCAAGGCGTCGACGCCGACGAGGGCCGTACACTTCTGGCCGTCGTCGAACACGGCCACACGGACCTTGCAGGGATCGTGGAACGCGCGATGAAACGATTTGTGATAACCGCCCGGCTGCTCCATGCCGATCTCCGGGCTGATGTCCCGTTCGGCAAAGCCGGCGCGGATGGCGGCGCACGCCGGGGCCACCGTTGCCAAGCAGACGAGCACGGTACAAACCACCCGTGCCGCGTGAAAAACGGAAACCGGCTTCATGATTTGGTTCCTTGTCGGCGGAGGTCATAGTCCATTCGAACCGGCTGCGGTTCGTCGAAACGTTGGCTACCAGCCGCCAGGATAACAGATCCGGGCGCGAGAACCAACCGCGCGCGGCTGGCGGGCGTGGACACACCCGCAGGCCGGCTTTTGCTGGACGGCTTCAAACAGTTGCTTTTTCGCGGATCGATGCCACGATCCGACGTCAGACGGTCGGCCTGGCGGAGGTCGGCGATTGGGTGACAGGAGCGAGCTTGACTCCGGCCGAGACCATGCGTAGTATTATGTGACTACAGACGCATTGCGGTGAGTTGATGAACGTCCAAGTGATCATCTGGGACCTGGAAGACGACCTGCGCGGCAACGTGCAGCACATCGCCGAGCATGGCGTCACGATCGAGGAAGTCGAGGAGGTGCTGCTGGACCCGTACAGCAGGCAGACCACGAGCCGGTCCCGTGGTGAGCGAATCATGTTCGGCCAGA
>Ga0351939_1152_pt1 | contig 21132 bp, 13 predicted proteins | sample TotcelT113001M11_FD_206851 | JGI IMG/M metagenome (GOLD analysis project Ga0351939, IMG submission 206851) | Enriched cells from coal bed in the Powder River Basin, Montana, United States - Total cells T11 rep2 HSBNCT.T11.300.1.M11 ... | reverse complement strand
GAGCATGCCAATAACAAGTACAATCAAGTATCAAACTAAAATCCCCTGGCGCTTCTAGCCACTCCTGGCCAATAGGTCCAGGAGTTAAGCTCCTGGTGGGGTGCGGGGCAAAGCCCTGCGCAAATCTCAGCTAATGGCGGCTACACATCGCGGGCAAAGCCCCTCGCTCTGTTCGTACGTCCCCCATTGCCAGCAGCGTGGACACTTGGTGCCGACTGCACGGTCAACGCGAATAAACAATCCCTCGAGCGCCGTTGGCTGTAATCCTGCATTGCCAGGCACCAGTTCAACAACAGACGCGATCAGGAACATTTTGAGAAATTCGTGCATGTCGTCCACGACCGTGATCGTGTCAAGCATAGGATACGAAAGCGTGATGGCCGCTTCAAGGGGATGCTTAACCAAACCCTGTGCACGCAGCTCTTCAACACCCTTCAACACTGCCGTGCGTACTTCTTTAAGAAGCTTCCAATCGGCATCAAATTTCTCGGCGGGCACACCGGCCAACAGGATTGGCAAATCACGCCCATCGCCCCATTCAGCAAATTTCTGGAGGTGAATAGACGGATGCCCGGCGCCCTGGTAATAATCAGCAACTTGCTCGGCCGTAAAGGACAAAATTGGTGCAATAAGACGCGTGAGCGAATCAAGAATTGTCCAAAACGCTGTTTGGGTTGAACGCCGGACGGCGCTATTATGCTTGTCGCAATACAAGCGATCTTTCACGATATCAGCATAAAGCGAACTTAGCTCGCCAGAACAGTAATCGCCCAACAGGTGAAATATGGCCGTAACGTTACAGGAGCGATACTCAGCGAGTACGCGCTCCTGGAGCCGCTGCAGCTGGACCAGTGCATACCGGTCAAATGGTGTTAGATCATGATGCGGAACCAGGTCGCGCGCACTATCAAAATCGTAGAGGTTTTGGAGCAAGAACCGGCACGTATTGCGTATTTTGCGATAGACCTGCTCAATATTGCTCAAGAGACGGTCTGAGACGATGGCGTCACCTTCGTTGCCAATGCTCGCAACCCAGAGCCGAAGGCCATCGGTCCCGACACGATCAATAATCTGTTGTGGCGCCATAACGTTGCCAAGCGATTTGGACATTTTGCGCCCCTGCTCATCAACGGTAAAACCGTGGGTCATGATCGCGCGCATCGGCGGCTCGCCGGTGAGCATCATGCTAATCAAAAGCGAACTCTGGAACCAGCCCCTATGCTGATCCAACCCTTCAAGGTACAGATCTGCAGGGAATGAAGCCCGTGGATCACGCCGCAAGACGGCATACTGACTGACCCCTGACTCAAACCAGACGTCGAGAATATCTTTTTCTTTGCGATACTCGTGAACCGGAAACGATTCAGGCAAAAGCCCCTGCGCCACCAGCTCTTCAAGTGGTGTAACCGTCCAGAACTCGGTGCCGTGCTGCTCAACTGCATCGGCAACACGCCTCATAAATGACGGGTCAACAAATGCTGTTTTGCTGTCGTGAGCAATAAGGGCTGGAATTGGAACACCCCAGGACCGCTGACGCGACAAACACCATTCCCAGCGATTTTCAATAGTCGCACGCAGGAAATTTTTACCCTGTGCCGGAATAAAAGTGATCGTATCGAGCATATCGAGCGTCTTAGCTTTGGTATCCCGGTTATTCAAATTACAAAACCACTGGGTGGTTGCCCGGAACATGATCCCATTATGACAGCGCCAACAATGGGGGTAACTGTGACGAATCGAACCCTTATGCAGCAACAAACCCTGCTCCATAAGCATGCGGATCACCCACCCTTGGGCGTCAGCAATGCTCATGCCCGCTAATGCTGCTGGAATAATACCGGTATCATAGCGCCCATCGGGCGTAAGCGGCGAATAAATTTCAAGCCCGTTCTTGACCCCGGTTTCATAGTCGCTCGGTCCACACCCAGGTGCGCAGTGCACGCAAGCGCTTCCCTCATCAAGGCCAACAGACTGGTCAAGAATAATGGGCACCAGGCGCTCAGAATCGAAAGGGTGCTGGAGGCTACAACCCGCAAATTCTTGTGCCTTAAAAGTTTCAACCAAACGCCAATCCTGTACATTTTCGGCATCGCACAGGGCCATGATTGAAGCCACGCGCTCAGAGCCCATAAGCAAGTATCTATCTCCACGCTTAACCAGCTGGTACTGTGCATCAGCTCGCATCAGGACAGCCCTATTAAGAGGAAGAGTCCAGGGCGTCGTGGTCCAAATTACGACAAACACAGGCTTTGCCAGCTGTGGGACCAGGCGCTTTGTGTCACGATCAGAAAGTTTAAAAAGCACGTAGAGCGACGGATCTTTTCGATCCTCATATTCGATCTCGGCCGATGCAAGTGCCGTCTGACACGAGTGGCACCAGGAGATGGTCTTATTTTTACGTTCGATATATCCCGTTTCAACCAGATCAGCAAACACGCGAAGCACAGACGCTTCGTACGAATAATTCATGGTCAAATAGGGCCGCTCCCAATCCATAAGCACGCCGAGTTTTTTAAACTCATCCCGCTGGACGGCGATCCACTTGCACGCATATTCCCGACAAGCGGTCGTCAGGGCAGCGCCCTGCAACCCAGGATGATCCTGGGAAACTTTATGCTCGATTGGCAGCCCATGGCAGTCCCAGCCCGGAATAACCGGGGTGTGATACCCCATCATACGATGGGCTTTGGCGACAATGTCCTTCAAAATTTTGTTATACGCATGGCCCAGGTGAATATGCCCATTGGCATAGGGCGGGCCATCAGGCAGTATGAACTGCTCAGCGCCAGCATGCACGCTCTGGGCATGCTCAGCAAGACGTTCCAGCTCCCACCGTTGAAGCATGCGCGGATCATTAATGGCAGCATCGGCGCGCAAAGAAAATTCAGTACGGGGGAGAGACAGCGTATCTTTAAAATCCCGAGTTTTTTCAGGCGTCACCACGGGTGTCTCCACAGGAGCTTGCGCCTCTGGGGCCCCTGCCGGTCTTGCCGGCTCGGGCTTTACCATAAAAGAGTCAGACGCTATATCGGGCGTCTTGAGATCCCTGCCCGGCGCCTGCGGACCCTGCTGTGGGTGCTGACCAGCACCACCCGGGTAATTTTTCTGGTTATTCGTCTGGTTATTTTTCTGGTGGCCTGATTTCTTCTGTTTCTTACTCATGGTAATCCCTTGCTCAAAACGGGGGCACGTGCATTCTCTATGCCCCTCAGTCTACAAGAGAGTCACCCATTTGTGTACCCGGGGGGTATTATACCCGGGGGTATTATGCCCGCAGAATAATACCAAACCCGTAAATTAATCTTGTATGCCCACCCACCACTCATCCTAAGCCTGCCTGCCCTCCGGAGCTTGCAGGCACTCGAGAAACCCTTTGCCATGGCAAGTGCGAAGGACGGGTCGAAGGGTGCTAACCACAAGACACAAGTTTACATAACAGGATTGGTATAACATACCTGAAGAAATTCTAGACAAGCAAGCATGCAATTGTCTACAGTAACACCAGTGCCACTGGTGGCTTTGCTAGAATAACGTTCCAAAACATGGAGCATATGATGAGAAAACTCCTCTACATAACATCCCTACTGTACCTAAGCACGATGGCAGGGATGACCAAAGAACCTGCCAAAGAGTGCGGCAGCTGCATGGAGACCCGGCCGCTTTTTTGCTTAAAAAACAGTTGCGGGCATTGTGCCTGTGCTCCCTGCTGGTATGCGCGCATTGTTGACAAGCTCTATCAGCATACGACTCCTCTTGGGTGCATCTTTCCTGAATGTGAAAAACAATTAACGCCTGCGGATGTCAGACTGGTGCAAGAAGAAGTGGCAAAAATGGCAACAAAAGACCCAGCGGTTATCGAGAATGAATTTTATGAAAAACTAGAAAAAATCGACACAAATTACACAATAGGCCTGAAGTTGCCCGACCTCGCCGGCATCTATGAAAAGCGCCTCGAAGTGCAGGTTGCCAAAGATCCAACCAAACAATTCTGCTCGACCGCAGATTGTACCGGCGCATTCACCATTCCAATTGACCACAAAGGAATGGCGCAGTGCGAAAAATGTAAGAAATGGCAATGCTTTGAGTGCGGCCTCCAACACGGCAAAGAGATGAGCTGCAAGCAGGCACGCAAAAAAAATAAAGACGCATACCTAAGCCTATTGTATAACAAATTCAACCTTAAAAAATGCCCAAAATGCAACGCCCAAGTAGAAAAGACAGAGGGATGCTACGTGGTATGGTGCACCCTGTGCAGACATGAGTTTTGTTGGAAATGCCTAAAACCGTGGAGCGATCACAAAAAGAACGACCACTTTAAATGCGAAGCTGTTTCTGATGACGTTTGCACTTTCTGTAAACAAAAATTCAAGCCTACCGATAATCCATTCACCATCCATAATGCCTATCGCTCGTACCCACAGCATCAAGTACACCCCCAATGCCTTTTGGACTGGTTCGAGGTAGATCCCACAGAGGGCCTCTTGTTTGATCCTCTTGAACTCACCTTTCCATTTGCTACTCCTACTAGTTATAAGCCGATCCCACAACCAGGCATATTTCCCTGTCCACACTGCGCACTCAAGGTCCATATCGAACTCTCGCCAGACAAGAAAAAATTAATTTTCCAAGATATTGGTTCAGAGTCCTACTATGATAAAGATGTAGTGAAAATGGCCCCCAAGCGAGAATTATTACTCATCGATGAGAAATATATAGTAAAAAAAGACCTCAAAAAACTGTTGACAGATTTTTCCAACTCGCTCCGCGCCTTGCGCCGACGCTAACAGCACCATAAAAAGCCTGCCGGGGACCAGAGCCCCGGCAGAGAAAAATCAACTCAAGGCTGGGATGAAACCCACAGCAAATATTCGTCGCCGTTCTCGTCTTGTGGCTTACGGCTCATCCACTCGGTATACGGATCGGTATACGGATCATGGGCCTCTTGCTTTTCAACAACCAGTACCCGCTCAACAGGCTTTTCACAAGCAGCCGCCATCTCTTCCAGCTTGTTCTTGACGTTTTTAACCATATCTTGCGCAACTTTTTTATGTGCAGCCCGCGCCTTTGGATTAGTTACTATTTCCTGCACAAAATTCGTTCCATCGGCGCCCGGTTGGACAAAAAGATCTTCAAGTCGGCCGAAAATCGCCTCAATAGGATGCTTCACGTCTTTTCTGGCCGCAGGCGCCCTGCCCCCGCTATAGGCCGAAGGGACTAGAAGATTGGTATTACTCCAGACCAGTTTGTCGCAGTGCGCCTGGATAACGGCATAATTGATGGCCTCTAGGCGATTTTGAGATTTTTCAAGATTACTCTCCATGGCGGCATATAAAAACCGTCCAAGCTCCAATTCTTGCAAGTCGGCAGCGCGCTTAAACAGGGGGAGCAAATTGGCCTGTTTCAGGGGTAAAAGACTACAAAACACAAGGCTTGCAAGAACTACGCCTACAAGCATTCGATAGCGATACGTTTCCATACACTTCCCTCCTTAATTCAATTGTTTCAAGGCATCTAACCATGGCTGCGCCGTACTCGTCGAGCACTTCTTCTCGGGGTATTTTAAGCAATACTCTTGTAATGCAACATAATCAGCAACAAACTGCGCCCCAGTCCCGCTATAAAACGGCACAGCCGTGATCGCTTGATGCTTGAGCTGCCCTGTTTGCAGAGAACCCTTCTCAAGAGCAGCAGCCAAGCCGAAGGGCGCCGTCTCTTCCAATGCTTGCGTAAACTCGTTTAAGAGTACTTCGGCATCAGCATGATTCTTAATTATCTTCTGTACGCTCGGGCTTACCGAGGGCAACGCACCCCACGTACCAAACTTAACCTCAGGCATTGCAAGCTGTTCTATAACGCCTTGCAGTTTTGGCAACAACGAAAACTTCGACAATTTTCGCTGCTCTTTTGGCTTCTTTAACTCACCCGACAGCTCGTGCCACTGCTGCAGCACCGCCTTTGTATCGTCATCTATAAAACTTTTCTTACGATAAAAGAGTAGATATCCATTCGTCCTGATGTCCTGCAGCGGTATGAGCCTATTCCACCCAAACTTCTGATTGGTAGCCATCGCCAAACCGCCCCCATTATCATTGATTTGCGTAACATAAGCATCCTCACAAAAATACCACGGTCGAGGCCCAGGCTGAGGATTAATATAAGCACAATAATGTCCACCATACAGCGAGGCCCCATAATGAACTACTGCACCAATAAGATTATAGGTTGTATCAAGATTTTTGCTCACCTGCCCACTACAATTGCGATCATGCGTATTTGAGGGACGACATAACCACTCATGCTTCAGCGTAAGCGTTTCCAAGTCGCCAACAATAGGCCATGATAGCTTATTGGACATTTTCAGTTTTTCGTCCCATGCATAGCGCCTCAGCATCACCACTATAAATTCCGGAAGCTCCTGCTTAATCCCCACATCAAATACTATTTTGTGAGTCTCTAGTTCGTCATAGGACATAACAGATGCCGTCAGCTCATCTTCAATCAACTCAACCAGAGTCTTATCCTTCTTCAGGGTAATGGCCAAAAGCGGCTCGGGCTCCGCTTGTTTTACTGAACGCAGCTGCGGCTTTTTTTCGCCATACTCGACAGAGAAATGCTTCTGCACCCGCGGCAAGAGGCAATAGCGATTAATCGTCCGACCCACCATCTCGTCCTTCATAAGATGCAACCACATCTCACTCGGATCTTGCTGTGTCCCCGGCTGCCACTGCTCTTGCTTAGCCAATTGCACGATTGCCGCCTGAAAATCGCTCATAACGGCATCAGAGACAGCTTCTGATCCGGTTATTTTCGCAATAGCACTCAAGAGTTGTTGATAGGCATTAACCAATAGCGAGTCAGATTTCTCGATCTTCCCGATATCGGCAGATAGTCCCCACATATTAAACATATTTTGTGCACACGAATTCATGTAACAGCTATTGCCAATATTCGTCAGTCCAACTGGTCGACCCATAAGACCTTCTAGTTCGATCGGCACCATCTTCTCAGGCTCTGTTGGTGACGGAATAATCAGCGGGGCAATCTCAGGACGTTGCACGGACACATACGGCTTCTCTTCACCAAATTTCGCCAATATTTTCGAGCCTTGGAACTCAGGCTCCTCTTCTTTTTTTAAAATCTCCTTGCGTTGTTCTTTTTGTGGCTCTTCTCTTAAAATCTGTTTCTTAAACTCTTCTTGCTGCTCTTTCTCAGGGCCCCTAACCTTTTTTCCCATTAATTTCTTTATTTGGCCCTCTGACGCTTCCAATTGTGCCTTGCGATAAAAAAAGAGATAGCCATGCTGGCCAATATCGTCCAATGACTTTATTTTCTTTTTCTCGCTACCCACAACCACATCAGCCGCATCTCTCAACATTGCACCCTGCTTGGTGGTAATAGGGGTGACGGTACTGCCATCGCAATAGTACCAGATTTTCTTTGGGTCAGCAGACTCTTTAATATATGCACAATAAGGCCCATCCTCGAGAGTCCTCCCTCGATGCACCACAACACCAATCAGGCTATAGGCCGCCTTGGACGGATCTTCATCGAACTTTTTTTTATCAAACGTGCCCTTAATTGCCCCCGGATCAAGTATCAGTACTTCGACAGGACTACGCAAGCTCCCCTGGATCTTTGAGTCTCGACGGTTAAGCTGCACGATAACAAACTCGGGCAATTGACCCTTTTCGTCGGTTGCAAGACAATTTTCTGTGCTCGATGACCGCATGCATGATTGATTATAAAGTTCTTCCAGCGTTTTATCAGGCTCAAAGTTCAGACGTACTGGCACCGTACGTCCACATTTTACCTGGACTTTATCTGCAGCACCCGAAGCCATAAAGGCTGACAGTACCACAAGAGGACTGGATTCTCTGGCGGGTTCTACAAAACCATAGGTTGCTAACATATCTACTACAGGTTTAATCGCCACGGTTTTTTTGCTCTCTTTGGCCTCCGCAACAGTCCGAAGAAAGTTCTGGTACGTGGAAAGTATAGCATCATCCCCGGCGCTTAACTCCAGCACGCTCTTGTTCAAAGACCCCATATTCAAAAAGTTGTACAAAATCGCTTCGGCATAGCTCGTGTTCTTACCCCCAATGAGTCCCACGGGCCGTGCACCCAGACTCGTCACTACCCCCAGCAGACAGCACCCTATTAGACATATACTCAAAAACCTCATATCACACACTCCTTTTGTCATTTTTGTGTTATGTGCCAAGTACGTAACCGTACACAAACACCATCCCGTGGCACCGGCAGGCACTAACTCTTACAGGCAACAACCACTTCATCAAACTTCTTCTCAAGTGAGTCTATCATCGCAATTGCCGCACCCTTACGCGCCGTCGCGGTTTCAGGGCAAGCCACTACGTTTTTCACGAGCTCAAAGCCCCTTTCCCCCGGCTTAGTGAAGAGATCTTCCAACTGATAGATCGCCCGTTCAACCTCGTTTGTAACGCCCTTGCGTGGCGCAGTGATCCCGCCCAGCAGGGCCGAGGGAAGCAGGAGATTCTCAGCACCCCAGATCTTCGCATCACGCCGAGCCTCCTTTACAGCGTACTGGAGGGCCTCCCGGGTAGTCTTTAAATCTTCGCCCATTGCGGCATACGCCAATCTCCCGAGCTCCAATTCATTCAAATCCGCCGCCTTCTTGAACAAGGGCAAGAGGCTTTCTTGTTTCAAGGCCAACAGCCCGGAACAGAGCGTACCCAAAATCGCAATGCCCAGAATTATTCCCAGAATTATTCGATCTATAATCATGGCTCTCCTTTTCGAACCAAAAATGTTAAAAAATACCGGCACCACCTACGCCGCACAGCCTACCTCAGAGTTGCCCATTTGTGTACTCCCCCCAGATTAGCCCTCTGGCACATATAAAGATCGCTTGCCTGCACATACCAACTACCGGGGCTAGACAAGTGGGAGCAAAATTATCTAGAGTAAAACCCGTGAACCGGGGCTCTCAAAATAACCGGCGTACGGGTAATGGATATTTGGTTGTTCTCAAAAACAGGAGATTCTGATGAGAATACGTGTACATCTGATAGCCCTCACCTGCATGGGCACGCTCATGCTCTCTGCCCCAAACCTGCAGGGCGCCTCGGCAAATCAGGAACTTTCGAATTTTTCAGCATCCCTGGGCATGCTCACCAAAAAGCTCGTTGAAGCTGCTTCCGGCATGAACGAAACAGAAAAAAAGAAGGGTATAGAATGCCCCGTCTGTGGTGAAGAAAAACCACTTCTCTGCTTAAAAAAATGCGGGCATTGCCAGTGCGCTTCTTGCTGGTATAAGTACCTTATTGACAAGATCTATGAAAAAGATATTCCTACGCGGTGTTTCGAATTGAGATGCCCAACCACCTTAACGCCAGACAATATCCGGCTGATTCAAGCAGAATTTGGAAAACTACCAAAAACCCAAATCACTGAAGCCCTCCAGCAGACTTCGGGACGCTTTACGTTCGAGAAAAAACTAGAAAAAATAAGTCCTCCCTATGTAAAAAACAAAAAAACACTTCCCGATCTTACCACACGCTATCAGAACGTCCTGTCTGAAAAAGAGGTTAAAGCTGACCCAAACAAGCAATTCTGCGCAACCCCTGAGTGTACCGGCATATTGCAAATTCCAAATGACCACAAAGGAATGGCGCAGTGCAAGGTCTGCGAGAAATGGCAGTGCTTTGAGTGTGGGCTCCAACATGACAAAACCAAGACCTGCAATCAGGCACGCAAAGAGAATCCAGACAAATATATTGGGGCCCTCTACACCAAATTTAACTCAAAGAAATGCCCTAATCCAAAGTGCGGCGCCGGTGTTGAAAAATCGGTAGGTTGCCTCCATATGACCTGCAAAAACTGTGGGCACGAATACTGCTGGAAATGCATGAAACCATGGAGCATGCACGGCGACAGCTGGGGATGCCCTAATGTCTTAGACGATACCTGTGCCGTTTGCAAACGAAAATTCAAGGACGATGATAAGAAGTTTGTCATCCATCAGAAAAATTTAGGCTACGCACAACACAGCGCACACCCTGCATGCCTTTTGGAATGGTTAGAGGTAGATCCAGACGAAGGACTTCTGTTTGATCCAAAAAAGCTTACTTTCTCATTTTATTTGCCCACAGATCTTGATAAAGAAAAGCGTGCGGTTATATCTACAGCCGAACCCACGCCAATACCAGGAATGTTCTCCTGCCCCCATTGTGCGCTCAAAGTCCAGATCGAACTCTCGCCGGACAAGAATCAGCTACTCTTTAAAGATATCGTCCTCGTGGAAAAGCCCTATGACAGCGACAAATTTGTTTATTATAAGAAAAAATCAGAGAAGCAACAACAGCAGAAACCAGGATGGGGAGAAACGGATTTTAGACCCCGGGCGCTGGATCTCACATTAAAAGCGAAAGCCGCCGACTTTTTCGATGATCTCGAAAAATTTGAAAAATCCCTCACCGCTATTCCTGAAAAATGCCAGGGGGTCTATCGCGCCTTGTACAACAAAACAAACGAGATATGGGAGACAGGCAAAAAGGCACGTATCGCCCCCCCCAAAAAAGGATATCGACCTAGCCAATGGTTTAACGTCAGAGTTGAAGGCAATATTCCCAAGCACGCAGGAATTCAACCTCTATGTACGTGGTGAGGCCGAGGATCTCTGCAAGAACTTAAAGTAGTTTTTGCCACTCACGGCACACCATGCGCGCGCTGCCGGTGATACTGGTCATGCACACGGGGGGACAGATATCCCCCCAAAAAAAACAGGAGATTCTGATGAGAATACGTGTACATCTGATAACCCTCACCTGCATGGGTACGCTCATGCTCTGTGCACCCAATCTGCAGGGCGCATCGGCAAATCAGGAACTTTCGAATTTTTCAGCATCCCTGAACGAGCTTGCTGAATCGATGACATCATTTACCAAAAAACACAATGCTGAAGAGTGCCCCCTCTGCAGCCAGTGGAAAAAACTCTTATGCGCACCATGTGGTTATTGTGCCTGTGCAGATTGCTGGTATAACTGGGTCGATTCAAAAATACGGGACGACAAAATCCCGTGTCTCAATAACGCAACGTGCCATCAAAATATCAGCAACCCCTCTCTCCAATTGATCCAAAAAGAAAGCAAACACCCAGAATTTATTAAACGACGCACGGATATACTCACTAAGAAAAATATTGACAAAGACCCTACGAAAAAGCGTTGCACCAAGCGCGATTGCGATGGGGTGCTTGATGTCCCAAAGCCCAAAAAAGGCATTATTGCGTGCCCGAAATGTGGCCAACCTCATTGTTTTGATTGCGGATTCTCACATGACAAGTCAAAGAGCTGTGACGATTTTCAAAAGACCCTCGACCAAAAAACCCGCCTCTACGAAAAGTTTTCACAGAAAAAATGCCCTTATTGCGGCGCTGGAATAGCCAAAATAGAAGGCTGCTCCCATATGCACTGTAGTTGTGGGCGTGAATTTTGCTGGTTCTGCTTGGGCGATCCCCAAATATGTAAATCTGGTTTTTGGAGCTGCCCAAAAAGGCCCAGCTCAGACTGTTATATCTGCAAAGAACCGCTCAGCAAAACCGACAAAGGGCAACCATTTCTCTTACATAGGCATGCGCATAATTTTGCTGCGCACAGCGTCCACACCCAGTGTCTCCTTGAATGGTTAGAAGTACAGCCAGACGGCACACTGCTCTTTGATCCCAAGGATATCACGGAAGTCTTCTATAACAGTGATGCCTTAAAAGAGGTCGAAAGGAAAGATAAATGGGGAAACAAAGAACGAGTAAATGTTCCCGCAACTCCTTCTTTCGCTGCGACGGGGATGTTTCCCTGCCCAAACTGCGGGCTCAAAACCCATTTTGAACTTTCTGATGACAAGAAAAAACTGATCTTCCAAGACATCTATGTTCGAGAATTTGGAGGCGGGGAATCGGGAAATTATCACTATCAAGGCCTTGTCGGAAAGCCACGCGAATTAGTATTGGCGCCAGACTTAAAGCTTGATTTCTTCGCAACTCCGGAACTCTTTGAAAAGGCCGTTCAAAAAACAGTTCCTGGCAACCAAGGGGTGCAAGCGTTATATCGAGCATTTTACAATAGAATAAACGAATTATGGGGCAAGACGAATCGTACGGCAACCAACCCAACACCAGAAGCCATCGCTGAAGCGAAAAAATACCTACCTGCACAGTCCAGGCAACTTTTTGTTCGCGAGCAACATGTTACCACCTACGCAAAAAGCCTGATTGAATCAGTCCTGGTCAAGGAAGATATTGTAGAATTTTTCAAGCAACTCTTGAGAGATCTGCCACTACTTACTCAGCCGGTCTTTACTGAAGCCCTCTGGGTTGACATGAATAAAACGCCACTTTGGCCCCTTAAGTCCCTCATAGCAACACACTTGGATGCTATCAAAAATGAGTTAGAGCTAAAAACTCCGGAATTTGCAAATTTCTTAGCCATTCTCGCAACTTCCTAAAAAAGCCCGTTGGGGGGACGCTTGTCCCCCGCAAGAAACCGCCCAATCCTGGGGCTAGACAAGTGGGAACAAAATTATCTAGAGTAAAACCCGGGTATCGTTAGGGCTCTCAAAATCACGGGCGAACGGGTAATGGGTAATATGCCCCTAACCTGCAGGGAGCCTCTGCAAGTCGGGCACTCACAAACTTTTCAGTGTCCCTGGGCATTCTTCGTGAAACGCTTGTTGATGCCATAGCGTTAACCAAACAAAAAAAAACCGGAGATTGCAGCATATGCCTGTGCTATCTGTAAACAAAAACTTGAGCTTGGCGACAACATCTTCACCGTGCATGAAGAAGTTGAGAAAATGGGCCGCGGCTCTTACAGTCCACACAAAGTCCACACCCATTATCTCTTGGACTGGCCCCAGGTAACACCCGACGGAAAACTTGCGTACGACCCCAAAGAGGCGAGTTAGCCCCCCCCACAAAACCAGACTTGCGTACAAAAGACTCTAGATCAAGAGATCAAGCGCGCACGGTTACCCAGCGTACGCAAAGAATCACTCAAATTACACAACGCCTTTTCGAGTTTAGCCCTGGCAATCTCCGCTCGCGACGTGACCAGACGCTGCCACTCAGCCATTTTCTCCTTACTGCGACTGTCCATAAACTGTTTAAAAAGTTTTTCTTCTTCGGGGTTCTTTTTACCAATCAAAGCGTTCAAACCACTCTCTTTCCAGCCAACGGAGATCAAGATACCAGCAAACCAATCTTTCAACCCTTTCCCCGCCACCTTTTCTGCACTACGCTGCCGAGCAATGCTGGCCACTTCCGCACTCTTTTTGCGATAGACCAGTAGATAGCAATGCTCTTGTATATAATTCACCATAACGGGGGCATCCTTAATGAGCTTTACGCTGCTATCATTGCATTCGTACCACGGACGAGCGGGATCAAACTGATCCTTGATAAACGCATAGTAATGCCCCGGGGTATGAACGGCAACCCCGATCAACGCGTAGAGCGTATCAGTATCTTTCGACCCCGGCACCACAAAATCCTTCACATCAAGCTCAAGGTCTTTGTTCCCTAACGTTATGGGACCATAGTACGGGCTCCCAGTAAGAGTATTGAGGCGCGCAAGATTAACCAAAAAGAATTCTGGCAATTTCCCTGTAACTTCAAGGGGGGCCATCAAATATCTTTTCGTCGCATCAACCTTCTTGCCCTGCCGCTCATCAAACCACTGGTTTTCACCCTTTAACAGCTCGGATTCGAATTCGCTCCTCAACAGCAAATCACGAAGAGTGGGTGGATTTTGTGGTTTTACCTCGGGGGGCCGTGCAATCGCTATTGTCGCAAGATCAGCCTTGGTCATCAATGGAGGCTGCCCGACCGTCTCCCTAGTAGTTTTTAATAAAAAACCGGTATAAAACGTAACAATATCATGAAAAGTTACATAGGGGACTTTTGAATCCTCCTCGAGCCGTTCAGAATAGTTGGTCCAGCAGTTCAGCCCTTCAGTCGTATCTTGTTGACCCCCAATACGCTCTTTCGGCATAGCCCTCCCAAACATATCCTGCATGGCTTTATTAGGGCTTTCGGGAACTTTTGCTTCACCCTTCTGCGTAGCCAATCGACGCGCCGTAATTAATCCCATAAAGGGAGTAATGTCGGCCCGCTGCTCTTTTTCGGGAATAAGCAACAACCGTTCGACCAGCGTCTCCATATTCATAAAACACTGCAACAGGGCATTCATCCAACACGTATTGCCCACATTGGGCATACCAACCGGCTTTGCATCAAGCCCCGCAGCCGCCACCAGGCAGCCTGCAAGCAACCAAAAAAAACGCATTCTCGCACTCCCCAAAAAAAACTTCTACTTTTTCACTTCTGTGGGATGAGCCAATTCCTGCATCGAACCACTAAAGGCACGTAGGGCCCTATCCAATTTGTCTCGAGCCTCACGCTCCTCTACCGTAAGCTTCTCGCGTTCGATACGCTCTTTTTCAGCCTTTTCTTTTTCAAGGCGTTCTTTTTCAACCTTTTCAACCCTCTCTTTTTCAAGCCGCACTCGTTCTGCCTCTTCAGCAATTTTCTGATCGTTAATGCTCTTTTGCTCAGCACTTGCTTTGCGATAGAAAAAGATATACCCATCCTTAAATTGAGCTGCCACGGCCTCTTTCTTTGTCGCATCAAAGACAATTGGGGTAACAACAGAACCCACATCATCATACCGGTACCAGGCTCGTCCCGAATGGTGTTGATCCTTGATATACGCCGTATAGCCCTTTGCGATATCGTCACCAACATGCGCAATAACGCCAATCAAATTATAGACTAGATCAAAGTTATCCGGAATTGCCACGGTATCCGATCCACGCAACCAGGTACGATTTACCTGCAATGTCATCGGAATTGTCGTAAATTCGCGATTAATTTTAAACGGTTTGTTGGTCTCAGGATGCAAAATAAATCTTTTGAGCTGAAAAACAAGAAACTCTGGCAATGGTACCAATAACCCTTTTTCGCTTACACGTAAAAAAAGCTGTACCCCTTTACCCTCTACAATTTTGCCTTCAAACAACTCATCCAATAACGCCTCAACACCCTGCCCGCGTGCCATTGGGACAGGGAGTGGAATAGGCCAGGCGTCACCATCATCTACACACTTCCAGCTAAAAATATCGTCCTTGAATTCTCCCGTGCATGATGTCTTGTAGAGTGGCCCCGCAAACTTTGTTTTTACCTGAGGCCCAAAAAAGGGATCCGCCTGCATGGCAACAAAAGCAACCGCTGCATCGTCTGGGCCTTTCTCGGTCAATGTCCCTTTACTCTGCAAACGAATCGCTACATGAAGTGCCTTCGTATCGCACAACACCGTTGGATCTTCTTTCATGCCCTTTGCAAGCGCACGGAAGGGCGTCAAAAAGGCATTCTCAGTCTTATCTGCTGCAATAGCCGTTACCAGCGGCTCCATATTAAGCACATTCTGCAATAGCGCGTGCAAACACGATGAATTATCGTATTCCTGAAGCTTTGGGGGAATTGCCCCTATTGCCACCATGCTCGCCAACAAACTGGCGCCTATAAACTTTAATATCGTCATGTTTTCAGCTCCTCTTAATTACTAGAAACTATTGGCACCGTTACGCCTTGCTGACCTTGCTGCTTAATGTTCTCAAAGAAGCACTCAGCTGCTCCAGCCGTTGCTGCAAAATGCTCTGCTGTTCAGCGCTGCTTTTGCGATAAAAAAAGACATACCCATCACCAAACGTCTTATCGATCACGTCTTGGTTTTTTGCATCAAATAGCAATTCTTTAACTTGAGCGCCCAAATCATCACACGTATACCAGGTACGTTGTGGGTCATATTGGTCCTTTATATAGGCACGATAATGCCCGGCATCAGGATTCCCATACTGTTCGACAACGCCAATTAAATTATACGTGCGGTCAAAGTCGGCTGGCCACGCTATCTGATTACCACGATCAAGCCAAGGATCCATAACCAACTCCAAAGGCACCTTTTTCATTTGTGGACTCAGTTTGACCTGAACCCCCATGACTGAATCGAAGTAGGTCCGTTTCAAGAGGAATATTAAAAATTCCGGCAATTGCACCCAGGCCCCAGAATCGTAAACGGTAATCTTGTCCTTTTGTGGCATAGAAAAATCGGTGGTCTCAAATTTTTTGCTTTCTCCCTTCTTCTTAACCAGGTCAAACATAAAGAAGTTCTCAATAGGGGTTGTAAACTGAGAATCACCCGGTTTCAGCGGAAGCAAGAGAGGCATATCCAGACTCTCGGGCACCATACCAACAAAAACATCTCCATGCATTTCAGGTTTCATTTTCTTCGCGCACACCAAAGGTCCAGAGATGAGCATGGGATCTTTATCGCGCTTCACATTGAGTGCACACTCGGACTTAAACATCGGCCCGCCATACTTCGTTCGCATAAGAGTTCCAAAGCGCTCGTCCAAAAGCATTGCTGATAAAGCCTCTCCCGAGTCACATTGCCCCTTCTTGCTCAATACACGTTTATCATCTGGATCTTCTCCACGCCATCTCTTCTCTCTGACATCATTCAACAGCTCTGGAGGTGCTAGGGGACTCAGTACGCGTACTGCCTCACGAATTGCCTTCGTGTCTTGAAGAGCTTTAGGAGATGCAAACATGCCATTCGCAAGCGCCCGCAGGGCATTTAAGAAGGGCGTATTGGCTCCCTTTGTCTCTGGCTTATCCTGCAAGATTTCTTGTATGATGGGCCCTAAATTAAGCACGTTCTGGAGCATCGCATGAAAAAAACATGAATTATCATAATTTTGAAATGCTGGAGGAACCGCCCCCATGGCAAGCACGCCGGCCAGTGCCCAGGCCCCTATAAACCTCACTCTGTTCATTACCACAACTCCCTTTTGTTACTAGTACCTCTTGCTCTTTTTTTCTGCTCAAGCCCCATGCGCAGGCCCCCGCCATAATCCCTCAATTTCTAAGCAACCTTTTGACACAGCGTACTCAGCGACGCGCTTAACGCCTTTATTCTTTGCTGGAGTACGCTCTGCTCTTCCGCACTTTTTTTGCGATAGAAGAAAAAATAACCATTGTCGCTTATGTCTTTATACTCTTTTGCCCGCACCGTAATATCGGGACCTAAGGCCGTCACCGTACTGTCATCACACTCATACCAGATACGATTTGGGTCAAACTGATCTTTAATGTACGCATAATAATGCCCGCCACCCGGATCACCAATATGAATACCAACACCGACCAAATTATAAACTGTCTCCTGTCTGGGAGCATCTTTGTCAAAAAATGGGGCAATATCAAGCGTCACCGGAATCTGAATACTCCCCGCAAAGCGCTTTTCTACGCCGCCAACCATCACGCCTCTGGTCAAGTTAATCACCAAAAACTCGGGCAATAAGTTGGTCGTTCCATTGGCCCCAATATACCGCCAGACCATGGCGTCAAAAATCGGCTTTTTATGCTCATCGACCAACCAATCACCTTCCGCAAAAGTCTCCGGCTTATACCACGCTGCAAGGGCCTCCGGCAAGCTTTCGCAGCCAATAAAGGGGCGCGCCATGATAATCCGTGCAGGATCCGGAATGGCAGGAGGGTCCTTCGGGTCAACCGGACGTGTTTTCCAAACCCCCCACTGATCTTTATCACGGAGTAAATAATAGTTCTTATCAGAAGCAGAGGCATACGTATCCCATACACCACTAAAAGACATTTTAAGGGCCTCTGCCAAAGGTTTTGGTTTCTTGAAATCCCAATATCCCATCCACGCCGTAAGTCCGTCACGCATATCCTGCTGTCCAAAATCAATCTTTAGATTCGTAAACAAGAGCCGCATGGCCATCATAACCTCTCCCGGCACCTGAGCCTCTTCAGGCTTTTGTCCTGGCGTGGGGATACTTCTTGACGCCCGTGCAAGGTTCGCAAAACCCTTCATGTCGTCCAGCAGCTGGTCAGAAGAAACAGCAAGAGTGGCTTGCACGAGGGGTTCCATGTTTACTATATTTTGCAGCAGCCCATTCATCCAGCACGTAGCGCCGACATTGGGAAAACCAACAGGATTTGCTCCAAGTCCCGCTCCAGCAAGAACCAGACTGAGACTTGCTAACGTAATACCTCGCATACTCGTCTCCCCCAATGGAAAAAAATCACTCTTAAGCTCGCACGCCGGGCAAAATGCCCCTTTTACCCTTCTCGACCAGCGCCCCACAACCACTCAATTTCTAACACAAAACAGACGCGACTGGCAAGTCATTGGGGGTATCAAGGCAAGCGCCCCAAAACCGGGCCGGTTATTGACAACCAAAACCAACTCATGCCAAGTTAACGGGGATATTGTTGCAGCAAAGTGATAAGTTCCTCTCATAGAGCAAAGTAAAAAGTTCCGGTTTTGGTAGATTAAGATTTGTCTAAAATCAAAAAACCAAAACCTGGAACTTCTATGGGAAATCTTACCATGAGTACAAAAGAACGGGAACAGCTGGTTGTATTTGAAGAACTGAAAAATGGTCAAATAACGCAGCTAGAAGCTGCAAATAGACTAAAGGTAACTCCGCGCTGGATTCGTAAAAAACTTGGCCGTTTCAAGAACGAAGGCGCAAGTGGGCTCGTGCATAAGGGCAGGGGTAAACCAAGCAGGCGGCGCTGGGATCCCGCACAAGAAGCACTGGCGCTCGACTTGTTGCGCGGCAATTGGCAGGGTTTTAGGCCAACAATTGCAGCTGAAAAGCTTGAGGAGTTGCATGGCATTAAGGTCAGTAAAGAAACATTGCGCCAGGCAATGATTCGCGCAGGGTTATGGCAAGGAAAGAAGGCGCGTGTAGTTCATCGCAAGCGTCGAGAACGAAGCCCGATGTTTGGCATGCTCGTTCAACTGGATGGATCACCACATGATTGGCTGGAGGGGCGCGGCCAGCAGTGCACCTTGCTTGTGTTTATTGATGACGCGACGAGCAGGCTGCTTTGGATTGAATTTGTCCACAGCGAATCGAAACATGCGGTTATGACCGCAACCAAAAATTACATACAAAAATGTGGCCGCCCAATTGCATTTTATGTTGACTTTGGGGTGGTTTTTTCGGTTAACCGCAACAATTCTAATCGCACCAAAAAAACAGAATGGAAGCGCGGGTGCGAAGCCCTTTCTATTGAAGTAAAACATGCTCACAGTCCCCAAGCAAAGGGCCGGGTAGAGCGTGCCAATGGGGTCTTGCAAGATCGATTAGTCAAGGAATTGCGCTTGGCAGGAATTTCTACAATTGATGGCGCAAATCAATTTTTGGCGACAAGCAAGTTTCTTGACAATCACAATGCACGCTTTGCTGTTGCAGCAGCTCAAAGTGGCGATGCCCATAGACCAACGCTCGGCTACGACCTCAATGCGATTTTATGTTTCAAGTCAACTCGCGTCGTAGCAAATGATTTTGTTGTGCAATTTAAACGTAGAATTTTTCAAATCTCTCAAACGCAAGACATAATCGTGCGGCCAAAGGATCGAGTTTTGGTTAGCGAGCTTCTGGATGGGGCAATTTTATTGTCCGCAAGAGACGTAGCGCTCAGTTTTATTGAGTTGAAGGGACGCTCGCATAAGTTAAGCCCAGAAGAAACATGCATTACTCAAAAGTCATACTATTCTGGAGAAAGCGAATATGCGCAGACGGTTAAATTGCCGCTTGAGCAAAGGGATTTTGATGCAAAACGAAGAGAAGTGAGAGCAGGGTGAAGACCGCCCGCCGGCGGCAGAGGCAATAGTTAAAAAGGGGAACTTTTTACTTTGCTAGAAAGAGGAACTTTTTACCTTGCCTTGACAAAGTTAACGGGGATATGGTACCCCATCTTATGCTTCAAAAAAGGAGAATTTCATGAGAAAACTATTATATCTTGCCTGCCTGCTGAGTATAGGCACCTTGAGCGGGATTAAGATAGAAAAAGGAAAGGAATGCACGGTCTGCCATGATGAACCAGCAGGGGAACTAATAGCCCTGGGATGTGGGCACTTTTGTTGCCCCGACATGTGGGCGGGCCATCTGCAGAGTAAAATAATGGGGTCAATAAGTGGCGACTACAAACCCGGAACCACCACTATCACCTGCCCGGCCGAAAAGTGTACCCAGGGCCTCACCAAAAAAGATGTTCTTGATATTCTTGGCCAAAAAGCTGTTGAAAACGCTCTCAGCGAGACAAAGAAACTCGATGCAACAAAACAAACCGCTGATCAACTCAAGCAGGAGTATCTGGAGCTAGAAAAATTGAGCGAGGAAACTAAATATATCGAATGCCCCGCAAAAAACCTCGATGGGAGCAGGGCATGCAAAGGACGAATCAAAAGAGCGTCGTCCGGCAAAGTCAAATGTGACACCTGTAACAAATCCTACTGTTTTGACTGCAGCAATCAACACGAGGGCACCAACAGCAAAGACTGTTTCAAAGCTCGTAGGGCTAACCTGGCGGCAGCAAAGACCATCAAAAAAGCACTTTTCTCGAAAAACTGCCCCAAGTGCAGCTTCTCCATTGAAAAAGCAGGCGGATGCGCGCAAATGACCTGCCCAAGCCCAACCTGTGGATTCAAGTTTTGCTGGGCATGCCTACGAGAGCGCGAGAGAAAAGACCGAACTGGGTGCACCAGCGCCTATAGATGCATCGGCACAACACTTTGCCCTGTCTGCCGAAAACCTGTAGCAGACGTTACCATAAATGAAGTAAGCGGCCAGGCGGAAGACATTCACTGGCACAACGACACCTTTAAAATACATGGAGCACAACACGATTTTGGCGAACACCGCATGCACCCAGGATGCCTCTTGAAATTATTGGGGCATGACCCGAAAGAAGGACTCCCGTACATTCCAGAAACACTCTTTCGGGAACTTTTAATACCCTTTTATGACCAGACAAGAACGAATCAATGCGTCGTCTATGCAAATAAAAAAGCCGAAAAGTACCCGTGCCAGACCAAACCAGGAATGTTTCCCTGCCCGATATGCGGCTATTGGGTCGAAATTTCTCTCTCCCCAGATCGCAAGAGCCTTCAATTCCAAGAAATTGATGTTGAGGAAGTTAATACAGCAGGAAAAGTTGATAAAAAAGAGAGTGGCATTTATGCGTTCAAGGGAACTATTGGCGGCAAAAACCTCTTGCCATTG
>Ga0351939_1092_pt1 | contig 29530 bp, 23 predicted proteins | sample TotcelT113001M11_FD_206851 | JGI IMG/M metagenome (GOLD analysis project Ga0351939, IMG submission 206851) | Enriched cells from coal bed in the Powder River Basin, Montana, United States - Total cells T11 rep2 HSBNCT.T11.300.1.M11 ... | reverse complement strand
CGTTCCCGCGCGGGTCGCCGCGGTAGTAGACGCAGAAGTTGGTGGGCTGGGTGGTTTCGCGGAACTCGTAGATGCCGTCGTCGCGGACGCTGACCGTGCAGGGGCGGAGTTCGTTGGGGAGCACTTTGTCGGACGCAGTCACCTGATCGGCGGGAATGATGCGATGCGAGCCGTCGGCGCGCTTCACCAGCTTCCGGCCGCTCAGGCAAATCCACACCGCCGTTTCCCAGACGTAGTGCTCCTTGGCCAACAGAGCCTCGTCCAGCGGCGGGCCGTCGACCTCCACGGCCCGCAGGAAATCCACCCGCGACGAGCGGCTGAAGGCGTACTCCAGGTAACGCCGCAAGGGCGCATCCATCTGCGGAATAAGACGCAGGTCGGGCAGCTTCCAGTACGTGTTGTGCTCGTCGTAACTGAAGGCCGGGCTGAACACGCTGTAGCCTTTGTCGCCGGCGTTGTTGGCGGCACAGGGGTACAACGCGATCGGCAGGTCGCTCCGCAGCAGGCAGAGGATGGCCTGCGGATCGAGGGCCACGTTCCACTCGATGTAGTTCGGCGCCGGCGGGGAACTGCCGCCCGCACACAGATGCAGACGGGCCAGTTTTTCCCGGAACAACTGCGGCTCGCGATTGTAAGCGACGGCAATCGCGCGGGCCGAACCGAACGAGACGATATGTACCGGCTCGGCCGATTCCCGCAACGTCTTCAGCATCAGCTCGATGCCCTGCTGTTGAAACGGCGGCGCGTCCAGCATCTTGTCGCCGGGCGACTTCATTCGGCCGAAAGGAATGGTGGCACATGGCACGTTCCGGCCAAAGGCAAAGTTGAGCTGCCAGACCGGAATGAACCCCGGCTCGCGCGGACCGCGCGCGTCGGGAAACAGCCCCGGCCCCGGGTCTTTGGCCACCGGCTGCCGAAACGGTTCCGTACAATCCAGGATCACCGCGCGCAGGTCAAGCTCCGGCAACGCATACGCCGTGAGGATGTCGAAGTTGTCGCCCACGTCCTGGTGCGGATGATACAGGTCGGTGACGTCGATCACCGGCACCGGTTTAGGCTGGTTCGCCGTTGGCTGGGCGGCTTGACCATCGAACGCGGCGTCGATATCGGCGGCCCGGGAAACATGACATCCGACGACCACCGCCACAACGGCGAAAAGCTGGAAGAATCTGTTCATGGTAAGCTACCTTTTGGCACACGAGGTTTAATGCCGTTCAACCGCTGTTCGGGCCGAATGGTTTCGGAACGTCTCCGGTTCGCACAGCAGGAGCTTGTCTCCCGCCTGGACCTCGAACCGCAGAATCGATTCCGGCGCTGCGATCGTCCGGTTACCCCGGCTTGACCGCACGACCACGGGAGGATTCCCATCCTTCGAAGCATCGGGCCTCGACCAAGGATGATAGATCGCCAACGGGCGCCCTGCAAGGCTCTCGATCTCGACCAGCTCGGGGATGCCTTCCGAAAAACAAGCCGACACGAGAAAACCGCCGCGTGCGGCGAAACGGAACAGGCCGCTCCAGGTGTCCGGGGTCGCCGGCAAGATGCGGATGGCCTCCTCGTGGCTTTGCAGCATCATCTCTTGTAGACCGAAGGCGCTCAGCCCGGCGCCGTCCACGTACGGACAGGCGGCCAGCCCGCCAGGCCAGACACTGGAATTGCTGCTGTCCCAACCGCCGTAGGGGAACCGGTGATACCGCTGGGCGTGTTCGCCGAGCAGCCGAGCCGCCTCGTCCGCCAGCCCCAGCCGCGCGGCCCAGACGGCGTCCAGCGACCAACTGTTGGTGATCCCGAAAATGCGGCGGTTGAAGGTGTGTATGCACACGTCGCGGTCGCACGATCCTATTCCGGACAGACCGAACGGATAGACTCGATACAGAGCGGGAATTTCGAAATTGCGGGGCTTGGGAATCGGTCCGAGGGCGCCCGCCGGAGCATAGGAGTCGGCGTCCTCCGTCACGTTTCCCTCAGCATCCCAGTGCTGGTGGGGAGGAAGCACCAGGTGGGCGAGGATCTCCGCACATCGCTCGCGCAGCTCCCGATCGGCCTCGTATTGCTTCGAGAGGGCGATGAATCGTGGAAAGATCGCTCGGATGCCGTCGAGCGTGTCGGTCGGATCGCGGACCAGCCACCAGGTCTCCAGCGCGTTGGCCGGGCCCAGATGATACAGGCCGTCGTCTTCCTTGCGCAGCAGTTGGGACAGGAACCGACAGACCTCGCGCACCACCGGATAAGCCTCGTCGCGAAGATACGCGTCGTCCGGAAAATAGTCGTAATACTCCAGGTAATGATGGGCGATCTCCAACCCGGCCGTGAAAAGCAATCCGACGTAGGCATTGAACTGCTCGAACTTGCCGTAGCGAATCGTTTCAGGATCGCGCGTCAGGAAATACCCGCCCCGTACCGGACCATCTGCCTTGAGGATGAAATCCTCGGCGTGCCCCCAAGGCAGAACGGTCTCCGGAATCCACAGCCCGTCGACGCCCCACATCGTTTCCGTCTGCCGACGGAGGTAGGGCTGCATCCGCGTGTAGTGGTCGGTCAGGCCCTTTGCCATGCCCCGGCGATTGGCCGCGTACAGGGGCATATAGGTGAACCGGATTTCCTGGACCCACTCCGACAGGCCCCAGGTCCGCTCGTCGCGGCGCATCAAGCCCGGTCCGCCATCCCATTTGCTCGGCACCGCCCCGCGATTGGTGCAGCCGAGCGTGTACAGGTGGACGTGATAGGCTCCGCACAGCCGTTGCACCATCGGATCGTCGCCGGTGACGTGCAGAGACGACTTGCCCCACCACTCGTTCCACCACGCATCGCGCCGCGACTCCGCTTCCTGCAACGGTCGAGCAAGAAGCGTGTCCAACGTCGCCCTGGCTTGCGGTGTCGGGTCGATGTGCGCCGCGACGGTGCAGGCGATGGCGATCAGGCGTGCCTCGGAGTCCTGGAAACTTACCCGCATCGACGCCGTCTTCTCCTCGCAAGATCGATCGACAACCGCCGCTGTCCGAGCGCCGATGACCACGGCCGTTCCGCGCCCTTGCAGGGGGTCCTTGTCTTCGGCAAAGTAGTCCTGCATGCCCGTGTTCGCCAGATGCGGCCGCGCCGGGCGCGTGTGAATCTCCACCGCGCCGATCCTTTCGTCTTCGCACCACACCCGCATGGACTCTCGCCACTCGTCCAAGGCGACCGTAGCCTGCGGAATCAATCGCTTCGGATCCTCCCACGCGATAAGCAACACGCTCTCGTGCGGATCGCCCCAGATCGACAACGTGAGCTTCTCGTCGGCTTCGCCCAACTCGACAACGATCCTTCCGTGAACCAGATCCAGCCGCTGTCGAAACCGCCGCGTTAGCAAGGCCGCCGCGCGGTCTCCCAAGTCGATGGTCACGGTGCCGGGGCTCACATTGTTGAAAAACCGGCTCCCCAACGGCGCGTCCGGCGGTTGTTGAAATCCCCAGGCGTCCGATTTCGTCAGATGCAGGACCAGTGATCCGCCCAGGCACCGGACCATCGCCGACAGATCCCCGCCCCCGACCGGCATCGCCTCCCAGGGTTCGCTCGGCGGCTTTTCATACGCCACGTCATGGGCGGACACGAGCCCTCGCGAGTCGAACGTCCAACGCATGGCAGAGGCGTCGTAGGGGACGGACTCTCCCGCAAAGGCTGCTGAGGACAGGAAGGCCAGCAGGCCAGTCAGGGTGAAGATGCGGATCATGGTATCGATTCCTTGGTTCTCGAAGGGTGTCGAAGCACGAAATCCGAATCAAATCCAAGACTCAGAATATCAAGAGGTTCAACACATGACCAGCCGATCCGCCGACGTGGGAGCAAGTACTCGCCTATGTGGTTTGAACATTCCAGTCTTGGATTTCGAATTCCTCTCGGATTTTGGTAAGGATTTGGAATATTGGGCTCGACAGCGAATTGAAAGAGACAGCGAATAGGTTTGCCGAACCATCCAAAGCGAGTCCTCCGTCACGGAATCCAAACCTGTTCATCAGATGACCTTTCCGGCTAGACCCGGAACTCTAGCCGTTAAACTGATAGGATTCTTTGAACGCCGTCCGCCCACTGAACCCGCGCAGGCCACCGCTGCTCTCAATTCGGCCACTCCTACACGATCACCACGCCGTCACCCCAGTCAGGATGTCCGAATCGGGAAGACATCGCAAGCTTGTTGCCCACCAGATCGGAAACCTCCAACCCGGCCAGCTTGGCGTAGGCCAGAAACGGTCGCACAATATCGGCAAGCACGCACCACTTGTGATGCCCCAGCGCCGCCTTCAGGGCATCATCGACATTGTCCAGAGCGAAAGCGACCGACGTGCGACAGCCACCGCACGGAGGCTGAGGCACATCCTTGGTGTTCCGCGTGACAACCCCCGAACCGATTTCGAATCTTGCGTCCTCTCGCATGTCCATCAGCGTTGCCCGCCTGCCTATCGGCCACTCCACCATCATGGCGACCCCACTGCCCGTATTGTGCAGATCCCGCAGCACGAACGGCGCACGGTAGTCCTGATGCAGCCCCTCCAGCTTGGTCGCGGAGGTGCAGTGGCTATGGATCGCGAAGTTGTTAACCGTGTCCGGAGTCGGATTGCCCATGAAGCCTGGCAAGTCGAAGAGCGACAGGGTCAGGAACTGGCAATGCGCGCATCCTCGATCCCCCTCGCAGGCGGCCACGAACCCTTCATCCAGCAGCCGCGACAGCGCCAGACAGCCCCACCCGCCGTTCAGGCACAAATCGCTTGCCCCTGCGACGGTCACGCCATCATACCCGCCCTCGCGGATTAACCGGCGGATGGTCATGTAGTGTCTGGCCGACTTGAGGATGGACTCGGTCGGAGGCTCGACGATCTTCTCGGCATTCTTCGTGTAGAAATCGAATACCGCGCGCATCTCATCCGATTCGCCGGTCTTCTCGAACTCGTGCTCATACCCTTCATGTGGCAACTTTTCCAGGATACTCATGCGTTTCGTTCGCCAGAGTGTCTTGTGCATCCTCAAAGCATACTTCAGCCAAGCCAGGTCCGGGGTAGCTCCGAGATATACTCCCGGCAGCTCGGCAGTATCTTTCATCCAACGGATGTTATGGGTGGCGAGATTGCTGTAGACGACCGTAGGAATCTTCCCGCGGTTTTTCAGTGCTGCGCTGACCCTCGCCTCCCAGTTGAGGTTCAGCGCCAGAATGATCTGGCCGTCGGGCGAAGTCTTCTCGACACGTTCGAGGTAATTGCTTCCATCGTCGTTCAGCGGCTCCGGCAGGATGTCCAGCCGGACGCCCAGTTCGTTGGCGGCATCCAACAGAAGCTTGTCGTACTGCGCCCGGATCTGCTCCAGCATTTCCGTATCGCCCGACGGCCAGGTCATGCCGGCGCCGGACGGTCTCAGCGCGAATCCCACGCTCACCAGCGGCCCCTCGCGTTTCGGCTCTTCCGCGAACAACGAGGATGTGAAATCAAGCACATCCAACTGCAGCACAGTGGCAGCCCCCGCGGCCCCCGCGGTTGCCAAAAAGCGCCGTCGGTCCAGATCCGTGGGACAATTCGAATGGTTGCACGTGCCTTGGTGGTGCTTAAACATCTCAATTCTCCTTGAAAGGGATACAGGGATACAGGGACACAAAATCTGGCTCTTCCGCGTCTGCGTGCAAAACCTCGGGAAACACGGCAGAGCCCGGCTTACGTTCGCGTGAAAACGGCATCCGCAACCATGTTCCGGCATCATCCCCGGCCGCGGTCCGCAGCAGCGTAGCCGCCAGAAAGCGAAGCGAAGCCACCAGCGACGCGTCGTCGGCCACGGTCCGCAGTTGCATCTGCACGGCCGCATCGTCGATGTAATCGGCTGCCAGCGCCAGCGAGCCGCCCACCACGTTGGCGTTGCGGCCGGTGCTGTCTTCGGGCAGTTGCCTGTCCCAATTCTTCACAGCCTCGGAATGCGTGCCGCGAGAGGCGACTGCGTCGCTACGGTTGATACTGACAAGAATTCTGAACGCCATCCGCCAAGATTGCAACCCACCTGGAACCTTACGGATCCGCTCTTGAACCTTGCTGGCCCGTTTCTTTGCCGCTTTCCGCTCGGGGAACGAGGCGTGCGGATGGCCCGATGGATCTTCCGGTACGGGATGAACCCCGTGCGGACGATTGCCGAATACAAGCCGGGATGGAAAACGCGCAACCCCGATCCGGTTCGGGTGGCGATCGACGGAGATCGCCGTCGCGACGGCAGGTCCGATTTTGCCCATGAAGAAACCACCTGGCAGGAGCGGGGATGTTGGCGTAAAATTTCACCGAGCAATCCTGGCGGACGTCGTTCAAGACCCCTATCATCAATGATCCTGCAGCATCTTTAAGGAATCAACTTTGGAACAACTTCACTTCAGCAACGCATTCTACATCAAGCTCGGTCGAGGAGGCATGTGGGAAGAGGACGCAATTGCGACTGGAAAACTGAGGATGGGATGGGCCGAATCCACGATCGAGGATATCAACGCTGCAAATTGGAAAGTGATCCACCGACAAGTTCGCAGGGAATTGAAAGGCAAGCCCGCTGGTACCGTGAGTGCAGATCTCAACGCATTGCGGCGGATTACTGAATCAAGCCCTGACGATATCTGGATCACGTTTCATCAGAATAAAATGTGGTGGACTCGGCTCGCCGCCGGAAAAGTTCGCCAGGACAAGACTTCAAAGTATCGAAAGACCAGCCAGCCGTGGAGCGACCGCTCTTTGACTGGTATCGCTCTCACGGTCAGCAATCTGCCGGGAATGCTTGCTCAGCTTCAAGGCTATCGTGCCACGGTCTGTCGCGTTCACCACGACGATCTCCTGCGGCGAACGCTGTTGGGAGAGCAGAGCCCCAGTGCCGCTGCAATTCGAAGCCATCGAGCAGTGTTGGCCAACCATCTGGCAAAGGCGATCCAGGAGTTACACTGGAAAGACTTTGAAACATTGGTTGATCTCGTGTTCCGCAACGCAGGATGGATCAGAGTCAGCGTACTTGGTCAGCATGCAAAGGGGTTGGATCTGGAACTGATCGAGCCCATTATGAAAGATCGCTACATTGTTCAGGTAAAGTCACGAGCAGGCCGTGCTGAGGTAATTTCCACTGCGAAGCAATTTTCGCCGCGTGAGTATCGACGTGTTTTCTTCGTCGTTCATTCGCCAGACAGTAGTCTCACGGAGGCCGCTAAGTTGCCAAAACACGTTGCACTTGTCACACCAGAACGCCTTGCAACAATGGCAGCAGACGCTGGTTTGACGGGCTGGATTGAAGATAAGGTTTCATGATGGTCAGACGAAATGAGAGGTTTGTCAATCTTGCTGGCCACTGGACTGACCAGCGGCAGGCTTCAATGTCACACCGGATCATCTCGGCCGGGGCGAGGCAGGTTGTGGGACTCCTTTAGAGGTCCGTAGATCTCCGGGCGATGCTTGGCAAGCCAATCAGCGAAAAGTCCAGGGACCGGAAACGGGGTCGGGTCTCATTTGTGTCGATTTGCCGCGTCGTGCGATGGTTCACCGGTCGGGACGGAGGCGTTTTGGGCGGCCAGGGGGACGTAACGTGGATTCCAATCCCAGACGCTTCGCCGTGGCCTGCTGCCAGACCGTTTCGCCGAAGGGAGTGCCAACCTGGGCGCTCCGCCGCAATGCCTTCCATTCCGCCTCCGTCTCGGCTTGAGTGACATACTCCAGCCAGTTCTGGCCGGGGCGGAGAGGCCAATCGGCAAGTGTCACGGCTGCGCTCCGGTTGACTCGGTGCCACAAGCTCGACCAACGCCACTGCTCGGCCGAGGTGACGAGGTTGGCACGCAGGGCGTTGCGCTCGACGTACCGACAGACGGTGAAGAAGTGCTCGTCTTCCTGAATCGGAAACGACTTGAACCGCCCTTGGTACAAAGGGCCCGTTCCAACCGTCCCGTGCACCAAGTGCCAACGCCGTGTGTGCGTGTTGGTCAGCCATCCCATGTAATCCGATAGGTCCCCATCTTCGCGAGGCCAGAGTACCAAGTGCCAGTGTTATGTGCAGCGTCGAATTATGTTGAGCAGACGGGCTTTTCCCCCGCTTTCCAAAGAAATGGCGGATTGATGCTTCACATAATCCGCTGCTCGCATGGCAGCCCAGATCGTCATCATACCCCCAACGAGACGGATTCCTCTGTCTGCTCGACGCTTCTTGTCCGTTAGTCGCCAGCACGGCACGGGGCGAGGAGACTCGTGACGTAGCCACAGCAAGGGCCAATTATGTGAAGTTGTGCGATGGGGATCATCCGCCAAATCCACAAATACAGGTGCTTTCGGGGGCCGGCGCAGCGCAACTTCACATAATTCGACGCTGCACATAACACTGGTTATGTTGAGCTCAACATAACCAGTGATTGGGCATCACGCAAAAGGCGAGCAGCCGCATGTCGACCTGCTCCCGAGCCTCCTCCAGGACCGCTTCGAACGCGGCGTAGTCGTCAACCTTTTCAAAGATCGTACTCCGCCCGACCGCGCGGTTGAGCGCGTGGTAGACATATCCTCCGGTTGCAATTCGTGGTCGTCGGGGCATGACGCTATCATACCCACTCAACCCGCTTTCCGCAAGAGAATGAGACCCGACCCCATTTCTTTGCCGCCGTCAAAAGACGATGACTTAAATCCGCGTTGTCGGCGGCTCCGTTTGACCGTTTTGATGGGCGGTGCCTCTTGTTTGGCTCACCCGTCGCGTTGCTCCGGCTCGTTTCGAAGGATTCGGATGATATGCCGGGCAAGGTTTTCCTTGAGCTCTCGGTGACGCGGAACGGGCTGCGAAACTCCCGTAGTGGGGTTGCGATACCAATCGTGCTTCGCTCCGTGTCGAATCAAAACACAGCCGAATCCTTCGATCGTCCTGATAACGTCGACGCGTTTCATAACACGACCAGATCCTCGACTCGCCGAGCGCCGGATATCACCCCCGAAGACAAATCCGCATAAAGGTCTTTCAGGTGCTCCTTCAGATCCTCCAGGCTGTCGCCCTGGGTCCAGTAATCGGGGTAATCCTGGAGATAACCGACCCACGCGTCGTCTTCTTCCCAAACCACAATTCGTACAACTTGCATGCTTCAACTCCCGTCAGTTGCGAAACGACGCCTCTCCCATTGTAGCCGCTCCGGCCATTGTCAGGGAGCCGCCCCGCCGCATTGTCTGTCGGGCGCATTGTCCCGCCGCATTGTCGCCGGCCGCCTGCGGACGACCATCGTCAGCGGCCAATGCACCGCGCGGTTCAGGACGATCAGTGCCTGCCCTCATTTGTCAGCTCCCATTTGTCAGGCGCAGACTGCATACAGTGTACGAATTCGGTATACGCCGACGGTGGCTTCCAGGCGGACGATTTTCGCTCGGCTGCCGCTTCTGGCCTCGCCGCGCTCGCTAGATACCTCGTGATTTCACGGCGGATTGGCGTTGGGGCCTGCTGATCCGCCGATTTTTCAGCTGATCCGCACCCGCGGCGCGGTTTCGGCACGGTTGTTGCTTTCTCGATCATTCACGGAAACGGGAAACCCAACAACACTTGCCGGGAGTCGAGCCATGTCGGATGATCAAAGACTGCTTGTCGTGGACGATGAAGAGGCGATTTGCGAGGGCTGCCGTCGCATCTTCACCCGTCTGGGCTTTGAGGTGGAAAAGACGAGCGATGCGCAGGTCGGCTTGCACTTGGCCGAAGAGAACGAGTATGCCGCGATCCTGCTCGACATCAAGATGCCCAACATGACCGGCATCGAGTTCCTCGAACAACTTCGGACCAAGCGGCCCCGGGTGCCGGTGATTTTCATGACCGGCTATCCCAGCGTACCGAACACCATTGCAGCGATCCGGCTAGGCGCGGCCGGGTATGTGACCAAACCGTTTACGCCGGAAGAGGTCGCCGCCGCTGTCCAGAAGCACGTTCGCGGCGCCGCGGAGCCGAACGACGAGACCTCCTTGCCAGACGATCCTTGGACACCCGGTGCCGAAGGCTACTTGTTCCTGCGGGATTCTTGGGTCCAGTACGGGCAGGACGGTACGGCTCGGACGGGCGCGCTGACGCCGCGCACCCAGGCGGCGAGTATTCAAGGTGTGCGGCTCCCCAAGGTCGGCGAAACCGTGTACCAGGGCCTGCCGCTGGCTGCGATCGTCCGCGACGGCGCGCCGCCGCAAATCGTCGTCTCCCCCCTGTCGGGCGTCGTCGAAGCCGTCAACCAACAACTGCTCAAGGAGCCGTCCGCCCTCTGGGAGGATCCCACGGGCAGCGGCTGGATCGCCGCGATCCGACCGACGCGTTACGACGAAGAGACGGAACAATGCCGTCGCCGCCGTGTGATCCTGGTGAACGCTGACGCCAACACCGCGGCGGCTCAGCAGGCGAAGCTGACGGCCTTGGGTCATCATGTCCGCGTCGCTACCAACTGGGACGAGCTGGGCCCGCCGCTGCAAGACGACGGCTGCGGCGCAGTCCTTGTGGATGCGGCGTCGTTCGGGCAAGAAGGCCCGGCGCTGATCGAGCGGCTCAATGCCGTCGCCCCCGAGAAGAAGATTGTCCTGCTCGGAACCGGCGATGCGTCGCTGGAGGCCGCCTATCGCTCGCACCGCATCTTCTACTACGCCGTCGAGCCGTTCGCGGACAAAGAGATCATCGAAATCCTGCAGGCCGCCTTCCGCTCGCCTGCGCCGCCAGCGAAACACACCGACGCTCGCAAGACCTCGGAGGATCACATCGCCACGCTGAAGATCGTGAACCGCAACGGCAGCAAAGTGCGACTGGTGGCCGAAACCGGCTTGCTGCCGGGCCAGGAAGGGTTGGGGATGCTGATCCGCCGGCGGCTGCTGGACCGTCAGTTGCCCGTCGAGACCACGTTCGGCGAACGCGTCGTTACGCCCAACAGCATCGCCAGCGACGCCAGCGCCTGTGACCGCGTGGTCGTGCTGATGGCTCGTGACATTGATCGGCTGCCGGGCAGCTTGCTCCGCGACGTGTGCGCCGCCTACGTGTCGGCAGGCGGCATGGACCTGGGGAACGTGACCACGCTGGTCATCCAGCCTACTCGACAAGAAGAGGGACTGACCGGCCTGAACGAAGAGACATCGGCAGCCTTGGCCGATCATATCGTCCACGAGCTGACCTCGTACCGGCCGCTGCCGACCGGACGGAACCACAACGCCAATGGAAAGTAGCCTTCGTCATGACCTCCCGCCTCAGCCTCGGCATCGTCGAAGAACGGGCTCACGCGCGCGTCCACGACTGCTACCAGTGCGGCAAGTGTTCGGCCGGCTGCCCGGTCGTGGAGCGGATGGACATCCTGCCAAACCAGTTGCTACGCCTGTTGCAGTTGGGACGGATCGAACGTGCGGCGGCATCCGGCGCGGTCTGGGAGTGCCTGTCCTGCATGACCTGCACCACGCGTTGCCCGAAAGGCGTGGACTGTGCGGGGCTGATGGACGCCTTGCGGCAGCTCTCGGTCGAGCATGGACTCGCCTCGCCGGCCCAGCGTCGCACGATCCTGTTTCAACAGGCGTTCCTGGACAACATCCGCCGCAACGGGCGATTGGCGGAGTTGGAACTGGTGCGGAAGTTCAAGACGCGAGGATTTCTCGATGACTGGAGTGTCCCGCAGGTGTTCAAGGATGCCCTGTTGGGGCCGCAGCTGCTGCGGCGTGGAAAACTCCACCTGCGGTCGCGGCGAGTCAAAGACCGAAAACTGGTAGGACGGATTTTCGCCCGCTGCTTGGCCAACGGTGCTGCGTGAACTTAACCGGCTACGCCGGGACCCTAATCTTTCACTTAATCTTTCACTTAATCTCTTCCTGCATTCGGTTGCAGTCGGAGGAAGATTAGGTGAAAGATTAAGTGGGAGATTAGGTGGGAGAGGTGGACTTGACATGGAAATCGGCTACTATCCCGGTTGTGCGTTGCACGGATCGTCGAACGACTACGAGATGTCGGTCCGCGCTTGCCTGGCGGCGCTGGGGGTGCGGTTGCGCGAGCTGGACGACTGGATCTGTTGCGGCGCCACCGCGGCACATTCCCTGAACCGAAAATTGGCTGTGGCCCTCCCGGCGCGGAACCTGGGATTGGCCGAACGGGACGGCATGCACGAGGTGCTCGCCCCCTGCCCGATGTGTTCCATGCAGCTGATGAAAGCCCGCTGCCTGCTGTCCGCCGACGCCGCCCTGCAGGACGAGATCTCGGCGATTGTCGAAGTCGAAGTCCGCGGCACCACGCGGATCTGCAATCTTATCCAGATCTTCCAGCAAGTCGGTTACGAGCGGATCCGGGACGCTGCCGTCCAGCGGCTCGAAGCCTGCCGTCCCGCCTGCTACTACGGCTGCCTGCTGACGCGCCCGCCGGGGGTCGTACAGTTCGACGATTGCGAGCATCCCACGTCGATGGAGACGCTGCTGAGCGAATTGGGCGCCGCGCCGGTGGAATGGAACTACAAGACCGAATGCTGCGGCGCCGGGATGACGATGGCCAACGAGGCGACCATTCTGGAACTGGGGCATCGCATCCTGAGCAATGCCGCGGCGCACGGCGCCAACTGCCTGGTGGTGGCCTGTCCCATGTGCCACGTCAATCTGGATATGAAACAGGCCGCCGTCAACCAGCGTTTCGCGGCGGCGCATGACATGGTGGTCTACTATCTCTCGGATCTGGTGGGGCTGGCGTTGGGGTTGGCGCCTGCGGCCTTGGGCATCCCGCGGCACTTCGTGGTGAGGAAGTAGGTCTGCCATGGCTCGGATCGGCGTATTCACCTGCTGGTGTGGCGAGAACATCGCCCGCAATGTCGACGTGCAAAGCGTGGCGGAACAAGCGGCCCACTTGCCTGGCGTGCGTTGCTCGCGGGTCCACAAGTACATGTGTTCCGATCCGGGCCAGAAGCTGATCCGTGACACGATCGCCGCCGAGCAACTGGACGGCGTCGTGATCGCCTCCTGCTCGCCGCACATGCACCTGAAGACGTTCCGCAAAGCGGCGGAGCACACGGGCCTGAATCCTTACCTGGTCGAGATGGCGAACATCCGCGAGCACTGCTCGTGGGTCCATCCCGAACGGGCTCGCGCCACGGCCAAAGCGGTGGATCTGATCCGGGTCGCCGTGGCCAAAGTCCGCCACAACCGGGCCTTGGAACCGATCCAGGTCCCCGTGACCCGCAAGGCGCTGGTCATCGGCGGCGGGGTGGCCGGCATCCAGGCCGCCTTGGACATCGCCGACGCGGGAGTGCCGGTGACGCTGGTCGAACGCGAACCGTCGATCGGCGGCAAGATGGCGGGCTTGTCCGAGACGTTCCCGACCCTCGACTGCTCGCAGTGCATCCTCACGCCGCGGATGGTCGAGGTGGCCCAGCACCCGAACATCACGTTGTACACGTGCTCCGAGGTCGAGCAGGTCGCGGGCTACGTGGGCAATTTCCAGGTCACGATCCGCAAGCGGGCCCGCTACATCGACATCGACAAGTGTACGGGCTGCGGCCAGTGCTGGAACGTCTGCCCATCGAAGAAGACCCCCAGCGAATTCGATTACGGCCTGGGCACGCGCACGGCCATTTACGCGCCCTTTCCTCAAGCCGTTCCGGCCCGGCCGGTGATCGACCGCGACGCGTGTCTGCGGTTGACCAAGGGGCGCTGCGGGCTGTGCGTCAAGAAGTGCCAGGCCGGTGCGATCCGCTTCGAAGACCAGGACGAACTGGTCGGCGAAAACGTCGGGGCCATCATCGTGGCCACCGGCTACCAGCTGTACGAAATCGGCAAGCCGGGCGAGCCGGGCCGCATCGCGGGCTATGGCGAGTACGGCTACGGCCGCTACCCGGACGTGATCAGCTCGCTGCAGTTCGAGCGGCTGGTCTCGGCTTCCGGCCCCACGGGGGGAGAGATCCGTCGGCCATCCGACGGCGCCATTCCGAAAACCGTGGTGTTCATCAGTTGCGTCGGCTCGCGCGACAACGCCAAGGGGCTGTCCTACTGTTCCAAGATCTGCTGCATGGTCAACGCCAAGCACACGATGCTGTACAAACACAAGGTCCACGATGGACAGGCCCACGTCTTCTACATGGACATCCGGGCCGGCGGCAAGAACTACGACGAGTTCGTCCGCCGGGCGATCGAGCAGGACGGGGCGCATTACCATCGCGGCCGCGTCTCGAAGATCACGCAAGAGGACGGACGCCTGATCGTCCGCGGCGTCGACACGCTGGCCGGCGAACCGCTGACGATCGCCGCCGACCTGGTCGTGCTGGCGGCCGCGATGCGTCCGGCGGCGGGCGTCGAGGAACTGGCGCAGAAGGTGAACGTCAGCTACGACGAATTCGGCTTCCTGTGCGAATCGCATCCCAAGCTGCGGCCGGTCGAGACCAACGCCGCCGGGGTCTTCGTCTGCGGCGCGTGCCAGGGTCCCAAGGACATCCCGGAATCCGTAACGCAGGCCTCGGCGGCAGCCGGCAAAGTACTGCTGATGTTCAGCCGCGACCGGTTGTACCGCGAGCCGGAGATCGCCCACGTGCAGGAGTCGGCCTGTGCCGGTTGCTTCACCTGCCGCCGCGGCTGTCCCTATCACGCCATCGATTCCGCCGAGATCCGGGATCGCCAGGGGCAACTCGTCCGCCGCGTGGCCCGCGTGAACCCGGGTCTGTGCATGGGCTGCGGCACGTGTGTAGCGTTGTGCCTGTCCAAGAGCATCGATCTGGAAGGGTCTTCCGAACAACAGGTATATGCGATGGTGGAGAGCCTGCGATGACCACTCCTGCTTCCAACCCCCCCGCTGGCGAATTCGAGCCCAAGATCGTGGCCTACGTCTGCAACTGGTGTACCTACCTGGGCGCCGACCTGGCGGGCACGAACCGCCTGGAGTACCCGGCCAACGTCCGCATCATCCGACTGCCGTGTACCGGCCGCATCGACTTTAACCTGATCGTCAAGGCGTTCGAGATCGGGGCCGACGCGGTGCTGGTCTCCGGCTGCCATCCCGGCGACTGCCACTACACGAGCGGCAACTATCACGCCCGGCGGCGCTGGATCCTGTTCCGCGAGTTGCTCGCGACGCTGGGCATCGAGACCGGGCGGGTCCATTTTGCCTGGATCTCGGCGGCCGAAGGCAAGAAGTTCCAGCAGGTGATCTCCGAGATCACTTCCCAGACGCGGGATTTGGGGCCGTACCGCGCCTATCGAGAGATCTGCGAGATCTGCGAGGTTTGACCATGCTGCAACCGCTCCGCGAAACATGCCGCCGACTCCTGCAAGACGGGACCGTCCAAGTCGTGATCGGGTACGGCCAGGCCGTGCGGGCCGTCGAGCCCTACCCGGTCTTCATCACGGCCCCGGACGACGTGGGCCAATTGGTCTGGAACGAACAGTGCCGGACGAACCTGGTGAAATACCTGCTCCGGAAAGAGATCCGGGCCCTCGGCAAGCCGGCCATTGTCGTCAAAGGCTGCGACGAGCGGGCGCTGGTCGTGTTGCAGCAGGAGTTGCAGATCGACCGGTCGCAGATCGTGGTGATTGGTGTGGCCTGCGACGGGATGGATGAACCGCGCTGCGAGGTCTGTGACGCCCATCAGCCGCGTTTCGCCGACCACATCATCGGCCACGCCACGAACGAAATGCAGCCGGCCGAGCGGCGTTATGCCCACCTGGGCGAATTTCTGGAACGGCCGCTCCCGGACCGCATGGCGTACTGGAAAGCCGAGCTGGAACGTTGCGTCAAGTGCTACGCCTGTCGGCAAGCCTGTCCGCTGTGCTACTGCGAGCGTTGCATTGTCGAGAAGAACCGCCCGGCCTGCCTGGACACCTCGGCCACGCTCAAGGGCAATTTCGCCTGGCACATCGTCCGCGCGTTTCATCTGGCGGGTCGTTGCGTCGGCTGCGACCAGTGTTCGCGCGTGTGCCCGGAAGGGATCGACCTGCGGTTGTTGAACCTGTCGATGGCCCGGGAAGCGGAGGCGAGTTTCGGCCACCGTTCCGGGACCGACCCTCAGGCCGAGTTGGTTTTGGGCAGTTTTTCGCAGCAGGACCAGGAGCAATTCATCCGCTGAGCGGAGGTCAAAGTTCGAGCCATGAGTCAAATCATCTCCAAACCAGCGATCCGGCGCCTTGTCGAACTGTGGTTGCGCCAAGGGAAACGCGTCATCGCGCCCGTGCAGGTTCGGCCGAACTTGGTCAGTTACCAGCCCGTGCGCGGCCCCGATCAGGTCTTGCTCGAAGGGTTTGTGCGCCCGCTGAACTCGATTAAGCAAGTCGTGTTCCCGCGCCACGAACAGTTGTTCCAGTACCGCGTCCGAGGCAAGCAGATCGACTTGCTGCCAGCGCCGTTGCCCGACATCGAACGGATTGTCCTTGCCGCCCGCCCCTGCGATGCAGCCGCCCTGCCGATTTTGGACCACGTCTTCAACTGGGAATTCCGGGATGCTGCGTACAATCGGCGGCGGGAACTCACGACGGTCGTCACGCTGGCCTGCACGGAATATGACGCCCATTGTTTTTGCACCTCCGTCGGCAGCCGCCCCGACGACACGCGCGGGTCCGATGCGCTGCTCTTGGACCTGGGCGACGGGACGCTGGAAGTCCGCCACACAACCGACAAAGGCCAGAGCCTGTTCGCCGGACAGACGCAAGCTTCCACGCGCACGGCTCCCATCAGCCCCGGTCCCGAACGGCGGGCCGACCTCCGTCGCGTCAGCCAGTCGTTGGAGCAGGCGTTCGAGCGATCCGAGTGGGCTGCCTGGACGAACCGCTGCTTAGGCTGCGGGGCCTGTGCGTTCGGCTGCCCCACCTGCCACTGCTTTGACATGGTCGACGAAGGCGGCCCGACGTGCGGCGCGCGGGTGCGCAATTGGGACGCCTGCCAGTTCGGCCAGTTCACGCTGCACGCGTCGGGCCACAACCCGCGGGGCGTCCAGTCACAGCGGCAGCGGCAGCGGATCTACCACAAGTTCCACGTCTATCCCAAGAAGTTCGGCGAACTCCTCTGCACCGGCTGCGGTAACTGCACCCGCAACTGTCCCGTCAGCCTGGGCGTCTTGCCGGTGTTGGAGGCGATGCAAGCGGAGGGAGCCTAAGTGAGACCCATGACTAACATCTACCAACCCGACCTGATGGAAGTGCTGGACGTGCAGCAGCAGACAGCGGATGTAAAGTCCGTGCGCGTGCGGTTTCGCGACGAGGCGCGAGGCGATGACTTTCACTTTCGCGTTGGCCAGTTTGGCATGTTTTCGCTGTTCGGCTACGGCGAATCGACGTTTAACATCTGCTCGAGTTCCAACTGGAAAGATTTCGTCGAGTTCTGCTTTCGCCGCACAGGCCGCGTGACCGAAGCCTTGTGGTCGCTGGAGAAGAACGACACGATCGGCTTCCGCGGCCCTTACGGCAACAGCTACCCGATGGACAAGTGGGTGGGCAAAAACCTGATTTTCCTCGGCGGCGGAATCGCCATGCCTCCGCTTCGCTGTGCGATCTGGTATGCCTTGGAGAACCGCGATCAGTTTGGGGATATAACGATCGTCTATGGCGCTCGCAGGGTCCAGGATCTGGTGTTCCGTCAGGAGTTGGACCGTTGGGCCGAATACGACCGAGTCCGCGTCGTGTGCTGTGTGGACCCGGGCGGCGAAACGCCCGACTGGACCGGCGAAGTCGGTTTCGTCCCCGCCGTAACGGAGCGCGCCCAGATTCCTGCCGAAAACGCGGTGGCTCTCGTGATCGGCCCGCCGGTGATGATCAAGTTCACCCTGCCCGTGCTGGCCAAGATGGGCTTGGCCGACCGCGACATCTACACCAGCCTGGAGAACCGCATGAAATGCGGCGTGGGCAAGTGCGGTCGCTGCAACTGCGGGCCCGTCTACGTCTGCAAAGAAGGTCCCGTATTCACGCTCGAACAGCTCAAGTCCCTGCCGAATGACTACTAACCGGGCGAGGCTTTCCGTCGGCTCTTGCGGAATGCCTTTCCTTATTACAGAAGAAGTGAAAAGCAGGTCCAACCATGAAACTGCGTAGCGGTTATAACATCAGGCTTGCCGGTCGGCCAGCGGGCCGGATTTCCGTGCCTGACCAGCCGGACATCCTGCTGCTTCCGCAGCGGAGTCGCCGTCTGCAGTTCAACAAGTTGCTGGTCAAGAGCGGCCAGTCCGTTCGGTGCGGTCAAGTTCTGGCCATCGCAACCGGCCAGTTTGATCTGCCGCTGCTTGCCCCGCTGGACGGGATTGTTCGTCTGCGGGTACACCGGGGCCATATTCAGCTCGAGTCGTTGCGTCGCGGAGAACCGCGGGTAGCTTCGGCGGGAGACGCGCCCACTGGGACTCACAAGCAGGCGTTGATCGATCTGGGCGCTTGGTCCTATTTGTATGATGCTCACGGCGACGGAGTCCCCGATCCGGCTCGACCGGTCGCGGCGGCGATTGTCGCGACGACCCAATTGGAGCCTTTCGCCGGACCTCGCGGCGACGTGCTGTTGAGCGACTCGCTGAATGCTTTTCTCCGCGGGTTGGATTGCCTTGTGTCTCTGGTGGATGGGGTAACCTACGTTGCGGTTCCTCGCAGCCGCAACTCCTTGGCGGTCCAGTTACGGCAGTCGCTGAGCGAAATGCCGCGGATCCAAGTGGTCGATATTCCCCTGCGTTATCCGTTGGATCACTTCAACGTCTTGGCCCTCGCGTTGGGGCTGAAGTCGAGTCGCGAGCAGACGGTTTGGGGGCTGCAGACGGAGGGAGTGCTGGCCATCGATCAGGCGCTCAATGGCCGTCAGCCTCTGTTGGACCGAGTTGTGGCCGTGGGCGGTTCCGCAGTCAGCGAACCTGTTCATCTGCGAGTTCCGGTGGGATACCCGATCCAATCGCTGCTGGCTGGCCGGGTCACCCAGGCACCGCACCGGGTCATCAACGGGGGCGTGTTGAACGGCCAGACGGTGGATGAACATCAATTGGGAGTCGGCGTCGAATCGACCGGATTTACTGTGTTGCTCGAACCGACGCGACGCGAACTGTGGGGTTTTGTGCGGACCGGACTGGATCGAATTTCCTACAGCAACTGTTTCATGAGTCTGTTCCGGCCGAAGTATCCGGAGCCGTTGACGACAGCCTTGCGGGGCGAGCATCGACCGTGTATCGGCTGTGGTTTCTGCGAGGAGTTGTGTCCGGCGGGGATCATGCCGCATTGGATTCACAAGTTGGCCTACCGGGATGCGCTGGAAGAGATCGACCGCTGTGCGGCGCACAAGTGCGTGGGTTGCGGACTGTGCAGCTACGTCTGCCCGTCAAAACTGGATTTGCGTCGCGAGATCCGGGACGCCAACGAAGCGATTCGGCGCGACCTGCACACGGCCGAAGCAACGGAGACCGAGGAGGTGGTGGGATGAAACTGCTAGAGAAACTGTTCGATCGCACTCGGCCGCAGTTCGAACCAGGCGGCCGCTGGCACCTGTTGCGGCCACTGGCGCAGGGCACCGAGGCGTTTTTCTTCGGCTCGAACGAAACGACGCACGCCGCACCGCATGCCCGCGATCCGCTGGACAGCAAGCGGTTCATGATGATGGTCATCATCGCGTTGTTTCCGGCGTTCCTCGCGTCGGTCTATTTCTTCGGATTGCGGATCATCGTCATGATGGCCGTCTCGTACATCGCCGGGGGGATCGTCGAGGTGGCTTTTGCCATTCTCCGCAAGAAGGACATTCACGAGGGGTTCTTCGTCACCGGGTTCCTCTTCCCGCTGGTCGTCCCGCCGACGACTCCGCTGTGGGTCGTGGCCGTGGGCGTGGTGTTCGGGGTTCTGGTGGGCAAGGAGGTGTTCGGCGGCACGGGGCGGAACCTGTTCAATCCGGTGCTGGTCGGCCGCGCGTTCCTGGCGGTGGCTTATCCGCGTCCGCTGGCTTCGGGATATGTGATCCCGGGCCAATGGCCTTGGGGCAGGCTGACCGAGTATGCGACGCTGGCCAATACGGACGCCATCTCGGGGGCCACGCCGCTGTCGCTCGGCAAGCAGGGCCAGTTCGGCGATCTGATGGAGATGCTCGTGGGCAGTATCAGCGGGAGCGCCGGCGAGACGTCCGCTCTGGCGATTTTGATCGGCGGCGTCTTCCTTTGCATGGTACGAGTGGCAAACTACCGAACCGTGGCCGGGATTCTCGGAACGGTATTCGTGTTTTCGGCCATCTTGCACCAAGCCGATCCGTCGCGATTCGGACCGCCGTTGTGGCATCTGCTGGCCGGCGGACTTTTCCTGGGCGCGTTCTTCATGGCGACCGACCCGGTGACCAGCCCGGCGACCAACGGCGGCAAGTGGGTTTATGGCATCCTGATCGGCGCGCTGGTCGTGCTAATCCGCAATTTCAGCGGCTGGGTCGAGGGCGTGATGTTCGCCATCCTGCTGGGCAACCTGGCCAGTCCGTTGATCGACGAGGTCTTCATCGGGTTGCGTATGCGGAGGCTCCAACGTGAACAATAACGTGTATACGATTTGCTACGCCGTCGCGATCGGAGCGCTGTGTGCCGGACTGCTGACCGGCGCCGCGGAATTCACGGCGCCCTACCGCGAAGCGAACCAGCGGGCGGACGCGATGCGCAACATCCTGGCCGTGTTGGAAGTTCCCATCGGGCCGCGGGCGACGGCCGACGAATTGACGCGTGTGTTCGAGCAGCGGGTGCGCGAGGAGACGCTGGGACCGTTGACCGTCCATCGTTTGCTGGGCGACGACCCGGAAGCGGAGCCCGAATTGGTGGCCGTGGACGTGGTGGGACCGGGGTTGTGGGGACCGATCCGCGGTTTTGTTTCCCTGGAGCCGGACTGGAACACGATCCGCGGGGTGACGTTCCACGATCACCAGGAGACGCCGGGACTGGGGGCGGAGATCTCCGGCGAAAGTTTCCGCGAGCAGTTTCGCGGCAAACGGTTGTTCGCCGACGACGGGACGCCGGGGTTGCGCGTGGTCACCAGCAGCGCGCAGGGGCCCTTGGAAGTGGACGGGATCTCTGGGGCGACGATCACCTGCGACCGGGTCGCAGATTTAATGCGCAACCTAGCCAAGCAGATTTCGGAGGAGCGACGATGAGTATCGCCAACGTAGAACCCTCGGCCGGCGCGGAGAGTTGCGGCGGTTGCGGGGGAAAAGGATTCTGTGACGGCAAGGGGCTGGCCACCTTTAAGGAAAGCTCCTGGACGAGCAATCCGGTGGCCGTCCAGACGCTGGGTATCTGCCCGACACTGGCGGTCACCACCCGGCTGGAAAATTCGCTGGTCATGGGCCTGGCGATGATTTTCGTCTGCGTGGGCTCGTCGTTCATGCTGTCCTTGCTCCGCCATACGACGCCCCGCCGCATCCGGCTGATCGCCTCGGTCGCCATCATCGCCACGTTTGTGATCCTGATCGACCAGTTCCTGAAGGCGTTCTACTGGGAGATGTCCCGGCAACTTGGCCCGTACGTGGGGCTGATCATCACCAACTGTATCGTGCTGGGGCGGGCGGAGGCGTTCGCCATGCAGAACAAGCCGCAACTGGCCGTTGTCGATGCGCTGGCGGCGGGGATCGGGTTTGCCGGCATCCTGGCGATCGTGGGTTTCTTCCGGGAACTGCTGGGCGAAGGCACGTTGCTCGGTTTTACGGTCCTGGATCCGCAGTGGTACACCAAGAACCTGGTCATGGTCCTGGCTCCCGGCGCATTTGTCGTGATGGGTTTTCTGATCGCCTTTTTCAACTGGCTGCAAGCAAAGAACGTCGGAAAGGTCTGACCGATGCCTGAAACACCATCTCTATTTGCGATCGTCCTGACGGCCGCGCTGACGAACAACATCCTGCTGGGCAAGTTCCTGGGCATGTGTTCGTTCCTGAGTTGCTCGAAGCAGATCAACACGGCTTGGGGACTGGGGGTCGCGGTGACCTTCGTCCTGACGGGCACGATCATGGTCAACCACTTGGTTTACCACTACCTGCTCGTCCCGCTGGGGCTTCAGCATCTGATGCTGATCATCTTCATCGCGGTGATCGCCGGTTGCGTCCAGTTTGTCGAGATGTTCATCGAACGCTTCAGCCCGCGTCTGTATCACGCCTTGGGAATCTTCCTGCCGCTGATCACGGTCAATTGCGCGATCCTGGGCGCGGCGCTGTTCATGGTGATCGACGATTACAATCTGTTGGAAACATTGGCCTTTGGGTTCGGCTCGGGGATCGGCTGGCTGCTGGCCATTGTGTTGTTGGCCGGACTGCGGAAACGGATGGGCTACAGCGATCCCCCCAAGCCGTTCCGGGGTGTTGCCATCACGATGATCCTGACCGGGATCATGGCGTTGGCGTTCATGGGATTCGCGGGCATGGGACAGTGAGGCGACGATGATTTACGTGTGGGCGATTCTCGTATCGACCGGGATCCTGGCCGCACTGGCCATCCTGTTGTTGATCGCCGAGCGTTTGCTGGTCAACTACGGCGAGTGCAAGTTGCGCGTCCAGGAGAGCGAGCGGGTGCGCGAAATCGACTTGACCGGCGGCCAGACGCTGCTGGCGGTGCTGCAGGACGCCGGGATCGAGGTGCCCGCGGCCTGTGGCGGCAAGGGCGCCTGCGGGTACTGCAAGGTCAAGGTGACCGAGGGCGGCGGGCCGGTACTGCCCACCGAGGCGCCGTTCCTGTCCCGCCGGGAACTGACCGACGGGCTGCGGTTGGCCTGCCAGGTCAAGGTGAAGCAGGACGTGAATTTGAAAATTCCCGACTTCCTAGAGGTCGTCGAGAGCATGGTCCGCAGCCACACCTTCGATTCCACCAAGCGTTGGCACTTTCACATCGAGGGAGACAATGGACAAAGTAAATCTGCAGGAGGTTGACGGACTGTTGGCCAAGCACAAGGCCGGCGGCGGAGGACTGATCGAGCTGTTGCAGGAGATCTCGGCTCGCTATCAATACGTTCCCCGCGAAGTGGTCGAAAAGATCAGCGCCGAACTGCACGTGCCGCTCACCCAGTTGTACAGTCTGGCCACGTTCTACCAGTCGTTCAAACTGTCGCCGCCGGGCAAGCACCATGTTTGCGTCTGTACGGGGACGGCCTGCTATGTCCGCGGGGCCCCGCGTCTGATGCAGACGCTGCAAAAGGAACTGCAGGTCGAACCCGGCGAAACCACGCCCGATGGCAAGTTCACCTTTGGCACGGTCAACTGCCTGGGCACGTGCGCAATCGGGCCGGTGGTCACCGTCGACGGCCGCTACTACGCCAACTTGACGTCCGACGCCGCCTCGCGGCTGATCCAGAACATCGACGAGATCCAAGCGGACCAGCAGCAGGCGGCCGCGTGTTGCCACTCGAGCGAATGCGGACACGCGGCCGATGCCGGCGCGGCGGGTTCTGGCAACGGCCGACCGGAAAAGCTGCCCTTCTTCGCTTCCGCCGAGGAAATTCATGCCCGGATCGAACGGTTAGAGGCCGCGCGCGATCCGGATCGCACGGCGGTCATCGTTTCGGGTGGAACCTGCGGGTTTGTGGCTGGGGCGCGGGAGGTGTACCAGGCGTTGGCCGCCGAGATCGATCGCATGGACCTCGCCGACCGCGTGGACCTGAAGCTGACCGGCTGCCACGGCTTCTGCGCCCAAGAGGTGCTGGTCGTGCTCCGCCGCGGCGGTCAGGAGTTCCTGTACTGCCGGGTCAAGCCGGAGGACGCCGCCGAGCTGCTGGAGACGAGCGTGATCCAAGGCGGACTGCTCGAACGGTTGCTGTACCAGGTTCCGGGTGGCAACGGGGCGCGTATCGCCGAAAAAGACAAGATCCCCTTCTATGCGCATCAGGAGCGACGGCTGCTGCTGAACAACAACCGCATCGATCCGTTGAGTCTGGACGACTACCTGAGCTACGGCGGCTATCGCGCGCTGGCCAAGGCGTTGGAGAGCGAGCCCGCCGAGGTGATCGGCTGGATCAAGCAATCGGGACTGCGCGGGCGGGGCGGCGGCGGGTTTCCCACCGGGCGGAAATGGGAGATGGCGCGCGCGAGCACCGAGGCTTTGTCGGACAGCGCCGAAGGCGAATTTCACTGCTATATGGTCTGCAACGCCGACGAAGGCGACCCGGGCGCGTTCATGGACCGCAGCATCCTGGAAGGCAATCCCCACGCGCTGATCGAGGGCATGGCCATCGGCGCTTGGGCGATCTCCGGCGAAACGTCGGCCGTCTGCCAAGGCTATGTCTACGCCCGCAACGAGTATCCGCTGGCGATCGAACACTTGCAGACCGCGATCGCTCAGGCCCGCGCCGTGGGGCTGTTGGGCGAGAACATCCTGGGCACCGGGTTCTCGTTCGATCTGCGGATCGTCCGCGGCGCCGGGGCCTTTGTGTGCGGCGAGGAGACGGCGCTGCTCGAATCGATCGAAGACCGCATCGGCGAGCCGAGGATTAAACCTCCGTTCCCGGTGGTGCAAGGCTTGTGGGGGATGCCCACCGCGCTGAACAACGTCAAGAGCTGGGCCTCGGCGACGATGATCGTCGACAAGGGACCGGAGTATTTCGCCTCGGTCGGGCCGGAGAATTCGCGGGGAACGGCCGTCTTTTCGCTGGTCGGAAAAGTCGCGAACACCGGGCTGATCGAAGTGCCGATGGGGATGACGCTGCGCGAGATCATCCACGGCATCGGCGGCGGGTCGCAGAGCGGCAAACCGATCAAGGCCGTGCAGACCGGCGGGCCCTCGGGAGGCTGTATCCCCGCCTCGATGCTCGACATCCCCGTGGACTACGAAGCGCTCACCAAGGCCGGCACGATCATGGGCTCGGGCGGCATGATCGTGATGGACGAGACGACCTGCATGGTCGACACGGCCAAATACTTCGTCCACGTCGGGATGGAGGAATCGTGCGGCAAGTGTACGCCCTGCCGCGACGGCCTGCAGCACATGCACTTCATCCTGCAGCGGATTACCGAAGGCCGAGGGCAACCCGGCGACATCGAGTTGCTGCAACAGATCGGCAACCATATCCGCGAGCTGTCCTTCTGCGGACTGGGCAAGACGGCCGCCAATCCCGTGCTGTCCACGTTGCGGCACTTCCCCGACGAGTACGAAGCGCACATCCACCGCAAACGCTGTCCGGCGGTCGTCTGCCGGGAACTGGTCTCGTCGCCCTGCCAGCATCTGTGCCCGATCAGCGCCGAAGCGCCGGCCTACATCGCGCTGATCGCGCAAAGCCGTTTCCGGGAAGCGTTCGAGTCGATCACCAAAGACAATCCGCTGCCGAACGTCTGCGCCCGCGTCTGCCACCATCCGTGTGAATCGCGGTGCCTGGCCGGGCAGTCGGGCGAGGCATTGGCGGTTCGCGCACTGAAACGTTTCGCCGTCGATTACGCGATCCAGTCGGGCATCTATCCCCCGCCGCCCAAGCCGGCGCCGACCGGCGAGAAGGTGGCCATCGTCGGCTCGGGGCCAGCGGGCTTGATGGCCGGGTACTACCTGGCGCAAAGCGGCTACCGCGCCACGATTTTCGAGGCATTGGACGTGCCGGGTGGAACGCTGACCGTCGGCATCCCCGCCTACCGACTGCCGCGAGATCTGTTGGAAGCCGACATCGAGAACGTGCGCCGCGCGGGCGTCGAGATCCGCACCGGCGTACGCATCGGCCGGGATATCTCGTTCGACGATTTGACCCACGAATACCAGGCCGTGTTCATCGCCACCGGCGCTCACAAGTCGCGCAAGCTGGGCATTCCCAACGAGGATGCCTCGGGCGTGCTGGATGCCATCGAATTCCTCAAACGAATCAACTTGAATGAACCGGTGCAGGTCGGCGGCCGGATCGGCGTGATCGGCGGAGGCAACGCCGCCGTCGACGCCGCTCGCGTGGCCTTGCGGCTGACCACCAGCCAATCGGTGCAGGTGATCTATCGACGCACCCGCGCCGAAATGCCCGCGTTTTCGGAAGAGATCGATGCCCTGGTCGACGAGGGCGCGGAATTGCAACTGTTGACGGCGCCGGTCGAAGTGCTGACGCACCTCGGCCGCTTGTCGGGCCTGCGCTGCATCCGGATGGAATTGGGCGAGCCGGACGACAGCGGCCGGCGCAAGCCCGTGCCGGTGCCGGGTTCGGAGTTCGACATCCCGCTGGACACGCTGTTGGTGGCCATCGGCGAAGATCCCGAGGTCCAGTTCCTGGGCAAGGGTTCCGGAATCGAGGTCTCTCGCCGCGGTACGGCCGTGGTGGCCAAAGAAACACAGGCGACCGGCCGGGCCGGAGTGTTCGCCGGCGGCGATGTGGTGACCGGCCCCGACACGGTGGTCGCCGCAATGGCCGCCGGAAAGGTCGCGGCGGAGATGATCGCCAAGTACCTGCGCCACGAGGCCCTTGAACGGCATTACGAACCAGTTCGTCCGTCGAAATACGTGCCGCCGCTGCCCCCGGCGCTGCCGGACACGATCCCGACCCATCGGGCCACGATTCCGCTATTGCCAGTGACCGCGCGGCACAGCGGCTTTGCCGAAGTCGAACTGACGTTGACGGAAGAACAAGCGGTCCACGAAGCCAGCCGCTGCCTGCGCTGCGACCTGCAGACCGAAGACGCCAAGAGGCAGTTGGTGAGTTTGACGTGATCGAGTCCACGGCCGGAGGCTGAGTTAGGTGGAAGATTAAGTGAAAGAGTAAGTGAAAGAGTAAGTGAATATCACATGAAACACATTTCGCTAACCGTAGACGGGACACCGATCTCGGTGCGGGCGGGCACGACCGTGCTCGATGCCGCCTTGCGGGCCGGCATCCACATCCCGCACCTGTGCCACCACGAGAAACTCAAGCCGGCCGGCGCCTGCCGGCTGTGCCATGTCGAAGTCACGACGGCCGCGCGCCGTGACTTTCTCCTGCCGGCCTGCGCGTCGGCCGTCGAGGAGGGCATGGAGGTCAAGACCGACACGCCGCGGGTCATCGCGGCGCGGCGGTTCATCCTCGCCCTGCTGCTGGCCCGCGCTCCCCAACCGCCCAAGCTGGTCGAACTGGCACGCGAGCAAGGTGTGGAACTCAAGGCCGATGCCAGCGATCCGTTGCTGGCGTTCCTGCACGATCGCGTCGAGCGGCGCAAGGCGGAGGTCGGTGCCGATCATCTGTCCTGGTGCATCCTGTGCGGTCAATGCGTTCGCGTCTGCGCCGAAGTCGTCGGCCGCAAGGCCATCGGCAGCGCCTACCGCGGCCCCAAGAAACGCATCGCCACCCCCTTCTTCGACATCTCCGCCCCCTGCATCGGCTGCGGCTCCTGCGCCCACGTCTGCCCCACCGGAGCCATCACCATCTCCCCCGCCGATTGAACCCGTGGCACGACCGCCTCGCGATGCAGAAAAAAGACATTCAGAAAAAAAGGCATTCTACTTTTCTGGGTGTATGCGTTGTGTTACGTTGGTTTCATGCCAAGAACATCGCGAGCCTCGCGGGGCGGGTACGTGTACCATGTGATCAATCGCGGGAACGCCCAGAACAAGGTGTTCCGGAAGCAGGACGAGCATTACCTGACCGTGTTACGTACGGTACGTGGAACGTAATGCGTTGGGGGCAGACTTGGTGCCTCGAGCGGAAGACTGGCCGTGGTCGAGTCTGCTCATGTCGCCTGAGTCGTGTCCCGAATGTCCCGAAGGCTTGCTCCACCTGGGACCGGTCGCCAAGCGCCGGCAGTGGCTGCAGCACGTGAACCGTGTGGAGACGAAAGGCGAGCTACAGCGTCTGCGTCATAGCGTCAACCGAGGAACACCTTTTCGATCCGACCAGTGGGCCGCCTCTACCGCCGCCACGTTGGGCCTGGATTCCTCGCTTCGCCCCCGCGGTCGTCCTCGAAAAAAAGAAGAATGTCCTTGCGCTACGTACGCTTCGCGTTCTTCACGTTGCTGGAGCACCGAACTCACCCTGAGCTTGATGGAGAAAGCCCGCCACTGGTCGTGGCCCGCGTGACACCCCGCCGCTGGTCGCCCGGTCGCCGCGCCGGCCGCCTACGTTTGAATTGTGGGAAGAAACGGACTTACCTTGTGGTATTAGAGAAGCCTGCTAGGATGTCTTCGATATCCCCCAGAATCCAATCTTCGTCCGCTGAGCCGGTCAAGAGGTCTACGTCTTCGTCGTCAGACAACGTTTCCCCGGGCACCAGACGATACGGTTCGTTTTCGGACGACAACGCAGCCACTCGATCGGCAAATTCGCCTGCAGAATTCCATTTGTTCAACAGCGCCAACAAGGCGGCATCGTTGGCAGGCTGACCACTCGACCAATCCGAATCGTATGCAGTGCGACCGCCGATCAAGATGTCCTCGCCACCGTTGGCAATAATTCGATCCGCGCCGCTGCCGCCAATCAGGATATCTCGAACGCCACCGCCGACGATGTGATCGTCGCCCGATCCGCCCAGGATCATGTTGCTTCCGCCGCCTCCGATCAAAAGGTCATCACCGGGACCGCCATCGATGATCGCTGGGATGTCGATACTGCCAGCAATCGAAGCATGGTCGTCGCCGTTACACAGGACGATGCGAATCAACTCGATTTCTGCCGCAGGAAAGGTCTTGAAATTGCCACTTGGCAGGAAGTTTGCATGTACTTTAAACAAACCATTTCCCTGTTGATTCACCATGACCTGATCGTGCTGGTCGGTGCCGATGATTTGCAAGACTCCGTCCAGCACGCCGATCCCTGTGATTATGGCGATCGTGCTAACCTGCTGCGAAGCAGCACCATCGTCATCCATGACTTGAACCGTCACCTGATAGATGCCTCCATCCTCATACCGGTGACCGGCGGTCAGGGAACGAAGGCCAAGAGGTACCGTGAATTCTTGAGGCGAGCTGCCGTCGCCCCAATCCACGACTACCGTATGGTGATCGAGTATTCCGGGATCGGCGAACTGGACGGTGAAGATCTCGCCGAATTGATTTTCGACAAGACCGCCGCAACTGGTAACCGACCGCGACAGCGCAACGATCGAGGGAGACACATTGTGTACCGTCAACTCAAACTCAACCGAACTTGCCTCCCCGTCGCTATCCGTAGCCGTGATCATAACCGTCTGGCTGTCATCCGGCCCGTCAATCGTGTCGAAGGACCAGCTCCAAGTACCGTCGCCGTTGTCCACTACGGAACCTACCGACGCGGTCAAGAGCACATCGTCCAGGCCGGGGTCAGCGACAGTGCCGGTATTGCGTGCCGTTTGGGATTCGTCCACCACAATGTTGGCGAAATCCACCGTGACGATCGGCGCTACGTTCAGCACCACGACCGTGGTCTCCACGATGGTCTTGTTACCAGCGACATCAACAACCCGCAATTGAACGTCGAAAATCGCTGGTCCGTCATAGGCTTCGAACGCGGCTGGATTCGCGCTGTCGAAAACTTCCTCACCGTCCAGCGACCAAGCGGTCGTCAGAATGCCGGACAGTGCATCGTACGAGGCGCTGCCATCCAGCAAGATCGAATCACCTTCGTTTATGATGAACGGTCCATCGTGAACCGCGACAGGGGCTGTCTTGTCGATGCGCAGCGTCAACGACTTTATGACTTCCGCGTTCGAAGCCCGATCCACGGCGTGGAAACGAATGGTATGGATTCCTTCCTGGGCGATCGTCAGTTCGGCGGTGTCG
>Ga0351939_1085_pt1 | contig 31037 bp, 18 predicted proteins | sample TotcelT113001M11_FD_206851 | JGI IMG/M metagenome (GOLD analysis project Ga0351939, IMG submission 206851) | Enriched cells from coal bed in the Powder River Basin, Montana, United States - Total cells T11 rep2 HSBNCT.T11.300.1.M11 ... | reverse complement strand
CCGTCGCGCAATGTGTTCTTCACCATGCAATCCCCCATTTTTTGTTAGGTTGCGGCCCCATCTCCAAGACAAGCGAGCCACCCGCCACCAGTTCGGAGTGGTAAAACCACGGCTTTTCAAGTGGTTTCCCGTTCAGTCTGGCTGACTGGACATATTTGTTTTCCTTGGAATTGTTGCGAGCTTCGATGGTGAATTTGCCGCCCGGGTAATTGAACAGATAAGGGGCCTGCATGTTGGGCTGATTCCCATGGTTGATGTAATTGACATACTGCAGGGAGGTGAACTTGGCGGCTCTCGATTTCTCGAATCCGTCCTTGAGCCTGTTGTTGAACTCGTCCCTTCCCAGCAGTTTGATCAATCCCGGCACATCGTGCGGCACGAAAAAGGTGTATTGCCATGCGTTTCCCTCTACAAAATCCTCGTAGGGATTGGCCCAGGAACGATACACATCGCTTTGGCGTGGTCCTTTGCTCATTGGGTCGAAATCCTTGTGCCATTCGCCCGTCCGGCTCTTGGGGCGCGTGAATCCGGTGGAAGCATCAAACACATTCCGGTAATTCTGCGAGCGCTTCAGGAAATATTCGTAGTCGTCGGTTTTGCCCAGGGCTTTCGCCATTTGCGCCACGCACCAGTCGTCGTAGGCATATTCCAAGGTGTTGGAAACCGGTCCCTCTTCATAGGGAACATACCCCAATTCCCGATACACTTTCAGGTTTTCATTCCCGGCGAAGCCTCCGCAACCGTGCGCGACACCTTGTTCCATCTGCATTTTCCGCATGGCTTCGTATGCCTTCCCGACATCAAAATTGCGGATACCCTTCTGATAGGCTCCGACGATCAATGCGATTTCGTGTTCCGCCACCATGACTCCCGAGTATTCCATGCCAGCCGGGCCTTTGGGCAGCCATCCGCCCCGGTCGTAGGTTTCCAGCAGGGAGTTCACCCATTTGTTTGCGATATCCGGCGTGACCAGGCTCCAGACTAGGTTGAGGTTCCAAAACGTATTCCAGAATGCGTCGCAACCATAGACGGGGGAATCTGGGTCCTTCAACTGCACTACCTGTTCACACATGTCCCTGTATTTGCCATTCACATCGCTCAAGGTGGCTCTCGCGCAGTAGGAGCGGTAAAGGGCGGTATAGAACTTGGTTTTGTCCGCTTCCGTGCCGCCTTCGATTTCGACTTTTTTCAACAGATCATTCCAGGTATTGCGGGCGGAGGATCTTGCCGCATCGAAGTCGCATCCGAATGCTGCGGTTTCCGTCTCAAGGTTCAGCCTGGCCTGCTCAATGCTGACCAGCGAAAACCCGGTTTTCACCATGACTTTTTCCCCTTCCTTCGTGGAATAATCAACGAATACACCGATGTCGCAATCAAGAATGCCGAAGACCTGGTCCGCATTGGTAATGATCTCGCTATTCCTCCAGAAACCGCAGGATTTGAAAGGTTTGTCGAGTTTGATGACAAAGTGGAGGAGGTAATCCTGCCAAGGTCCCTTCCAGTGTCTCTCCACCATCCGGGAGTAACCAATGATCTCCGTATCGCTGGTTTTCTTGATATCCGCGTGGATCAGGTTGAAGTCATATTCCGAGGGGAATTTTAGATCAAAAAGAATACGGGCCTGGTCGGTTTTCGGGAAGGTGTAGCGGTGGAAACCGGAACGGGTGGTGGCGGTGAACTCCGCGCGGATTTTGTAATCATCCAGTGTCACCGCATAGTATCCGGGTGACGCCACATCATTGGAAAAACGCGACCTGTAGCCACTGTCAGGTTTATCCATCGGGCCGGGTTTCACTTTCAGTTCTCCCACGGTGGGCATGGTCAGAAGTCCCGCCATGGTCCACGCATGGATATGACTGAATCCCGCGATGTTATCGAGATGCGGGTCGAAACCTCCCTTTTACCAGCCGGTGCGGTCGAGATTATCCGGGCTGAACGCCACCATGCCGAAGGGGGTTGTGGCCCCCGGGAACAACATCCAACGCTTGGATTCTATTGCAGTCCCTATTTTCGGATCCACGTAATCCACGGGTTCCTTTGCATGGATGAGGTTTGCGGGGGAAGCAAGGCATAGGATCCCGCCAAGGAGGAGCAGTGGAGATGTGGAAGCTTTTATTTTCATGGTCTTGGGGATGTGCGTGGTTGATTTCTCTGGATTCACCATTCCGCGACAATTCGGCTGGTGCCGGTTGGGAGGCGGAACAGGTGATGCCGGTCGGTGCTGCGTTCAGGGATGGCGGGTTTGCCGTCGATGGTGACGCTGGGGGTTCCAGCAGCAGGACGGGGCACGCCGATGAGGCCCTCGGTGCCGGGCGGGGAGGTGACGCGGGCGGTGAATGAGGCATCGGTGCGGGTCAGGTCTGCTTCGATCATCCCGCGGGGGGAATCGACCTTGGCGGTGATCCGGTTGAGCGGCCCCATCAGGCCGTAGTCCCGGTTGTGGAACCAGCTCGGACGGAAATTCGCCGGGTCCGGCATGAGGGTCACGCCCGCGCGCCGGTCAGCGATGACGCCGGAGTAGTCGCACCAGTCGAAGGACTTGCCCCACGTGGCCTTGGCAGTCTTTTCGCCCGTGCTGGTGATGATGCGGCCGCCGTTCTTCTCGATGATGGGTGTCGCTACGCGCACGCCCAGACCCATTTCCTCCTGGTCGCCAAAGGCGATGTCCTGTTCGGTCGCCACAAAGGTGGCTTCCCAAATCAGCAGGTAACCGGCGGGCCGCGCGGAGAGCGTGATGCGCGAGAGCAGCGTGCAAAGGGCAAGGCTGTTGGTCGTCTGCATCCGGCTCTCCGTGGCGAAGGTAAGCCGGCCCTCGCGGACGGCGGGCGGATCCGTGAACAGTTCGTGTTTGATGGCCGCCAGGTTGCGCCACGAGTCTTGGCCGCTGACGTCGGCGAACGCCAGCCACACACCGGGATGCAAGACGTCATGATCGGTCGGGTCCTGGCCAGCCACCGGCGGATGGTTGCGGGTGACCTGAGTCCCGCCCGGCGCGCAGAGGTTAGCGAAATAGGGCCGCGGGATCCGCTCGTCGCGATAGACATAGTCGGCCACCCGTTGGCCGCCATAGGAAATGGCAATCGCGCCGTCGCGCGATTCGAAGGCAAAGCCATTCGTGGGTGAGCCAGGCTCAGCCCCCAGGCTGATAGGTGTATTCAGGAGGGCCATTCCGGTCAGAACAGTGAGGAGGGTTTTCAGTGGTGTTTTCATTTCATTGTCCATGTTTGCTGGTGGTCCAGCGAGACATACTCGCGCAATCGGAAGATGTTTTCCGGCCTGGTTTCATACGGCAGCACGCCGGCGCCCAGGACGGTGTTGGGGCGCCGGCGCGCGATCGTCTAATCCTCCAAATTCTTATGGCTCGTGTCCGGCGCGAACCAGATGGCGATCGCGCCCAGGGCATAAACCAGTCCTGCGAGCGTGCCGACCATGGGATAGCTGCCGCCCAACGCGGCGAACAGCGAGCCGGAAGCGAGCACCCCCAAAGCCGTGGCAAATCGCCCCGTGTTCATCGCCAGCCCGCTCCCCGTGGCCCGCACGCGCGTCGGGAAAAGCTCTGGCAGATAGAACGGCAACCAGCCGAAGAACAATGTGGCCACGAAGCCCTGGGCGAATACGATCGGCAAGAACGCCGGTTCCAGTGGCGCGGTGAGTTGGAACATGGCAATGGTCAGCGCGGTGGTGCCGAAACTGATCAGGCAATAGGAAAGCCGACGCCCCAACCGGGCAGCGACCTGGGCGCCGAGGAAACTCCCGAGCGTGGCGCCGAGCGCCCACCAACCTTGAACAATGGCCTTGTAATCGGGCAACGTGGCGCTGGCCAATTTGTCGGCCCAGGGGACCATCCACTTGCTCGCAGCCCAGGCGCCGACCAGCGGAATCGAGGCGAGCACGATGCCGACCAGCGTCAGCCGGAGCAGCGGCGGGCGGAACAGCTCGCGCAGCGCCGAGCCGCCGCCGGGACGGGTGGCAGCGGAAACCTCCCGCCGTCGTTCGCCGCGGCTGGCCAACCACTTCGGAGACTCCGGCAGCGCGAAAACCACGACGATCCCCAGCGCGGCCGGGACGGCCGCGAGCTGGAATATCCAACGCCAGGAATCGGGCGTGATCGGCCAGAGCCGCGCCAACTGCGACAAGAGCAGGATGCCCGCATTCACTCCGGCGCCCATCACGCCGGCCAAGACCGGGCGCGAGGTGTTCGGCCAGCATTCGGAGACGAGCACGACACCGTTGGGCCACATGCCACCCACACCTAACCCGACAAGGAACCGCAACACCAGCATCTGTTCCTGCGTCGGTACGAATGCGCCCAGGCCCGCGAAGATCGAGTAGAAGAGAATGCTCACCCCCATCGCCCGCGTGCGGCCAATCCGATCGCCTAGACTGCCCAATACCATGCCGCCCACGGCGCCGCCGAGCATCAGGCTGGCCGTGAACCGCGCGAACAAATCGCCCGCCAGCGTGTCGGTGAACTCCGCGCCGAGCAGACTCCGGGAAACGGACAGCGAAGCGGCCGGCATCAAGCCGAGTTGGATGCCGTTGAAGAGCAGCCCGGCGAAGGCCGCCATCAGCACGGCCCAGCGGGCCGCGCGACTTAGCGGCGGATAGCACGCGGGAGGGCGCAAGGGAATGTCGGATTTACTTGGGTTGAACACGACGTTTTACGAATTCAATAGGGGGTCATGCGTTGCTGGTGAAGATGCTCTCATTCAAGCGTTCCGAGGGACGGACCAGTGGCCGCCTTGACGGTACGTGCGTGTGAGCAGCCGGTTCGCCTCGTCGTCGCCGAGGATCTGTTCTGCCTTGGTGTCCAGTTTCAGTGACCGGCCCAGACGCACGGCGACATTGGCCAGATGCACCAGGGCCACGGAATCGTGTCCCTCCGAGACGTCGGCGTTGGGCTTGCGTCCGGCGCGGATGGCATCCAGGAAATCGGCTTGGTGGCTGGTTACCAACCGCGGCGGCTGCTTGGGTTTGGCGTTCTCGATCCGCCGCTCACGTGCGCCGAAGACCTCGACCTTGCCCCGCTTACTCAGCAGCATCCGCCCGATGGTGCCGTAGAATTCAGCTCCGCTGTCGCAGTTGAAGGGGTAGTTGGTCGACCACAACCGCATCTCGAAAATCATTTGCCGCCGACTGCCGACCTGACCGTCGCCCGGCCACTCGAAGACGCAGTTGGCGGTGTCGGGGAACTCCTGGTCGTCGTCGAAGAAGTACTTCCCGCCCAGGCCGGTGACCATGGTGGGCAAACCGGAGACGCCCAGGCCCCAACGCGTGTAGTCGATCTCGTGGGTGCCGTCGTTGCCGATGTCGCCGGTGCCGAAGTTGTACCACCAGTGCCAATCGTAATGGAACCGGTTCTTCTGGAAGGGCACGAACTCGGCCGGACCGACCCACATGTCGTAGTCCATCCCGGCCGGCGGATCGCTGGGCTGTTCATGCCCGATGTTTCCTCGTTGCTGGACGTTCCAGGTCTTGGCGCCCAAGACATCTCCGATCACGCCCTCGCGCAGCATCTGCACGGCGCCGGCGACCAACGGATCGGAGCGGCTTTGCGTACCGTGCTGCACGACCACCTTGTTGCGTCGGGCCGCGTCGAGCAGCAGCCGGCTTTCGTGCAGGTTATGGCTCTGCGGCTTCTCCACATACACGTGCTTGCCGGCCTCGCAGGCCAGAAGGGCAGCCGGGGCGTGCCAATGGTCGGGCGTGGCCACCACCACGGCATCGACCGCCTTGTCGTCGAGCACGCGGCGCAGGTCGGCAACGGCTTTCTTGGCACGGACCTTTTCCTGCAACTGCCGGCGACGCGACTCGTCGGGGTCGCAAACGCAGGCAATGTCGGCGAGCTCTGCGAAGGCGCTGGCCAACCTGGCCCCTTGGCCGCCACAGCCGATCACCCCAATGGCCAGCCGATCGTTGGCCCCGGCGGCGTTGATTCCACCGTTCCACGTCCAGGCCGAGGCTCCGGCCGAGGCCAGCGCCGTGTGTTGGAGAAAAGACCTGCGAGTTGACTCAGTCATGACGGACCTCCGTAAGGTCTTGAGGTAGGGGAAGCGGAGTGGGAACGGGTTTGCGTTTCGTCTGCCGACCGTGCATAGGCTCGGATCACGGCGCTATTATCGGCGTCGCCGAACCCGGCGGTCTCGGCCGCTTCGAGCAACTGCCGGTGAGCCTCGGTCAACGGCAGGTCCTGCCCGGCGGAGGCCGCGGCCGCGAGGATCAGCCGGATATCCTTCAGGTGCTGCGACAGGCGGGCTTGCGTGCGGAAGTCGCCTTCGATCATCTTGCGGCCTTTGGTGTCCATGATCCGGGAGTGGGCCATGCTGTTCACTAGCACCTCGAGCGCCGCCTGCGGGTCGATCCCGATCGATTGGGCGAACACCAGTCCCTCGGCAAGCGCCGCGCGGTTCAGCCCCAGCACCAGATTGCTGACCAACTTCATTTTCGCCCCGCTTCCGCTCGGGCCGGCGTAGATCGTTCGCTGCACACAGCTGTCGAACAAGTCGCGGCAGGCCTCGAATGCATTGTGCGGCCCGCCGACGATCGCAGTTGCTTCGCCGCGGCGGGTCTGCTCACTCGAACCCGAGATGGGCGCATCCAAGTACTGCACGCCGCGGGCGGCCAGCCGAGCCGCCAGCCCGGCCGTCTGCTCAGGCTCGCCGGTCGTCGTATCGATCAGGATCTGCCCGGGCCGCAGTTGGTCGCTCAGCCGGTCGAGCACTTCTTCGACGGTGTCCGTCGTGTACAGACTGATCAGCACCCGCTCGCAGACGGCCAGCGGGTTCTCGGCCCAGCGCGCCCCGCGGGCCACCAGCGGCTCGGCCTTCTCGCGGGTCCGGTTGTGGACCCAGACCGTGTACCCGGCGTCGAGCAATCGCTCGGTCAACGCCGTGCCCATCAGCCCCAGCCCGATCATGCCGACGTTCTTCGTATCCATTGCCACTCCGGCTCGATTTTAGCCTGCCGGTCCCATTTGCGGTTTATTGGTGTTGGGCGGCCCTCGCATGAGCAAGGGTCTTTCCACGACGCATCAGCATACCCGCTGGCGGCGCGGATCGGTTAGCGCCGAGTTTTGAACTTTCTGTTAAAATCTTTGTACTTTTTTGGTCCCGCTGGCGGCCGGGGCCGTGGGCAAAGAGGATGTACACCATGCGACACGTAGCCATCTTGATCGAGACATCGCGCGCCGATGGCCGCGGTTTGTTGCGCGGCATCGCCCGATACAACCGCGAGCAGGGCAACTGGTCCACCTACTTCCAGCCGCAGGGCCTGGGCGACCCGGCGCCCCCGTGGCTGTCCGGTTGGCAGGGGGACGGGATCTTGGCTCGCATTGAAAACCGCCTGGTCGCTCGGGCCGTGCTGCAAGCGGGCGTGCCGGTGGTCAACCTTCGCGGAACCCTCAGCGACTTGCCGTTTCCCTTCATCGGGTCCGACAACGAGGCCGTGGGCCGGCTGGCTGCCGAGCACCTCTTGGAACGGGGTTTCCGCCAGTTCGCCTTTTGCGGATTGCGGCGCGGTTATCATCCCGGCATCGACCGCCGTTGCGACTGCTTTCAGCGATTCATCGAACGGGCTGGGTATCCGTGTCAGGTGCTGGAGGACACGCCGCGCCGCCGGCCTCGGACTTGGGAGCAAGAGCAGGACAGGATCGCCCACTGGATCGCCGGGCTTCCCAAGCCGGTAGGGATCATGACAGCCAATGACGACCGGGGCTTGCAGGTGCTGGATGCCTGCCGCCGCATTGGGGCCGCCGTGCCTGACCAGGTGGCCGTGTTGAGCGTGGACAACGACGAGTACCTCTGCGGCTTGTCGCTGCCGTCTTTGTCGAGCATCGACCTCAACAGCGAGCAGACGGGTTACCAGGCTGCCGCGTTGCTGGATCGGCTGATGAAAGGGAAGCGGCCGCCCAGGCATCTGCCGGAGATCGCGCCCGCCGGCGTGGTGGTCCGCGGCTCGACGGACGTGCTGGCCACCGACGACGCCGATGTGGTCCGGGCGGTGCAGTTCATTCGCGAGAACGCCTGCCGCCGGATCCACGTTCTCGAGGTCGTTCAGCACGTGAGTGTCTCCCGCGCCGCGCTCGAGCCGCGTTTTCGCCACGTGCTGGGCCGGACCATGCACCAAGAGATCCGCCGCGTGCAGATCGAGCGGGCCAAAACGCTGCTGGGCGAGACCAACCTGCCGATCAAGTTCATCGCCCAGCAGGCCGGCTTCCAGACCGTCCAGTACTTGACCCGCGCGTTTCGCCGCTTGACGGGAAACACCCCCGCCGCGTTTCGCCGCCGCTGCGGGTGTGCAAAGCCAACCGCGGACGACCTGAACCACGTCTTGCCGAAATCGGGCGTGGCCTCCAGCGGCATGATGAACGATCCGCCCACCGCAGGGAAGCAAAGGGGACTCTCGAACCGAAAGGATCAGCGCAAATAACCAGTCTCTCGAGGCGTTTGCTTTCAACGGTCCAGTGCCCGCTTGGTCGTGCGGCTTGGGAGAGCGTCGATCTTCTCGTTTTCTGCGCGATCGAGGTCTGGATCCTTTGGGCCCGGCGTCAGGCTGAAATGTCTGAACTTCGCAAGTTGCCGTCGGCAGGCATCCTCGGCGCTTGCCGTCGAGTCATTGAGGAATACTGGCCACGGGGGCAACTCACAGAAAGCAACCTTTGATCCTCGGCGCTTGCCGTCGAGTGCTTCAGGGTAACTGGCGGTATCACTTTTGTAACCCGATTCGTCCGCAACTGTACCTGGCCTGGCCATTTTTCGCGACCACCGATTACTGCTATTCCAGTCGGCGTTGGAGGTCCCGAATCTGCTGGTCGATGTCGGTAAAGCGTTGGGGCCAGCTTTGTTGCTGGAGTTGGCGGATCGTCTCGGCAGCGGCTTCGTGCTGCTTCAATTGGATCTGGGCTGCGGCCAGATTCAACAGACCGGTGGGCTCCAACGCGCGGATGCGGGCGACCTCGCGCCAGTGTCCGGCGGCGTCGGACCAACGGTCTTGCCGCTGGCGGATTTCGGCCAACGCGGCGTGGCCTTCCGACTCGTTGGGCAACGCCTCGACGATCGACGTAAAGGCCCGTTCGGCCTCGTCCGCGCGTTCCATCTGCTCGTACCGCTGGCCCAGGTCCTTGAACAACTCGCTGCTGCGGCGCGACCATTCAAGCGACTGCAGCAGTTGCTGGATCGCGCCGTCTCGGTCGCTGGTCGCATCGTAACAGGCGATCAGGCGCTGATGCGTCTCGGTGTCGTTTGGCTCCAACTCGACGGCCAGCCGCAGTTGGGCGATGGCCGCCGCGTGCTGGCCTTTATCGGCATAGACTTTGCCCAACGCCTTGCGAACCAGGGCGTTGTGCAGGCCGGTTTCGGCCGCCTGCCGATCGAGTTGCTGGACATACGCATCCAGGTCCGGCGCGTCGCGCAGTACCTGGTCGAGCGACTGCAGGGCGTAATCGCGTTGCTCGTGCCGCGGTCCCCAACTGACGATCGCGCCACAGGCCGCGTCAACCGCACCGGCTGTGTCTTTCAAGCCGGCATGGGCGCGGGCCAGCGAACTGTAGTATCCGGACAGCGTGCCCTGCCCGATACCGCGACCGGGCTGAGTCCGCTGGTGGAGCGCGATCACCTCGACGTAGTACGCTACCGACTGTTCGAACCGCTCGTTCTCCAGGCAGCTGGCGGCCAGAGCGGCCATCGCCGGTTCCTGCCAGCGGCCGTCGCGATGGAAGTGCTCGTCCGTTTGCTTCAACAGCGCCAGCAGATCGTCGCGGCGGCCGGTTCGCCAGTAGGCATGCATCAGCCACGTGCGGTACTGCATGTTGTCCGGCCGCGTGGCGATCAGCGGTTCAAGCACCGGGATCGAATCCGCGTACCGCTGGCGTTGATGCAGGAAGTCGACCAGTTTCGACTGGCCGCTTTCGTCCAGGATCTCGCGGCGATGTGCATCGGAAAGCATTTGGATCGCCCGGTCGTGCCGCTCGACGCCCCTGAACATATAGTCGGCAATGAAGGCGACGCCGGAAGCGGAATCCTTCCGCTGCGCGTAGACTTCCTCGGCCACGCGAGCGAAATCGTCGAACTTCTCGGCCCAAAAGTAGCCGCCGTGCTGGCGGTGGTACGTGTCGCGATTGCGGCTCTGGCCGGTCATCAGATCGCGGCGCAGTTCTTCGACGACGATCTTCAGCAGCCGAGGCGCCAGATCTCCCAACGCATCGCCGGTCCGGTGCCGCCAGTTACCCAATTGGTGACCATGCTGGCTCCAGCCGTCTTGATTGCTCAACCGCAGCCAGCGAGGCTCGTTTTCTATCCGCTCGATCAGCAGTTCCAGAGCGTCGCGCGGGCCGCCGACCTGCTCCAATGTCTGAGCGACTTGGCTGACGATCGACTGGTAGTTGTTGGTTTGCAGCTTCAACACTTCGGGCAATTGTCCGAAAGCGAAGTCCCGCAGATCGGCCAGCACGTTGTCGAACGATCTGCCTTTGGCGGCGCGATAGATTGAGCACAACCGATTGACCAACTGATACCGATGGTTGTCGTCCGTGGTCTCCAGTTCATCCCGCAACTGCTGGGTCGCCGCTCGGTACAGGTCCGCGCCTTGGCCCAACGAGACCGCACCATCGCCATCGATGGCCGCCTGGTACAACTGGTACAGCCGCTGACGCAGCCAGAACACCTGCTGCTGGTTGGCCGGCCGCTGGAGTTGGCCGAACAGGAGTTTCTCGCCCCGCGCAAAGTGCTTGCGCAATTCGAGATACCCAATCAGTCGGTCCAACGCCCCGTTGGCGTCGGCGGGCAATACGCCGTCAGAGGCCGTCTGGTGCTCGTTCAAGGCGGATTCGAGCAAATCGATCGCCGCGTCGTGTCGGGAGTAGGCCCAGTAGCTGCGAGCCAGCGCGTGGGCGATGTGCAGCCGGTCGATCGAGCCGGCGTCCGCCTGCCGGTGCAGGGTCTCCAGTTGCCGCACCTGCTCGTCGGCCAACGCCGTCTGCGAAATCGTCCCGAGGTCGGCCAGCAGATCGGCGACCAGCCGCGGTTCGCCCGACGTCCATTGCCGGTCGAAGGCCCGGCGTATGGCGGCCAAGGCACGATCGACATGCGGTCCCGGCTGATTCAAGACTTCGCTGCTGCGCCGTTCGACCAGCAGCTCCAACAGATCCAGCGCCCGCGCATCGATCGGCGTCTGCCCCGTGGCTCGTGCGGCATCGATGCGTTCGACCAGCGAATCCGCGGTCGCTTCGTCGCGGATTTCATTCAACACGGTAGTCATGTTTTGCAGGAACGGGTACACCCGGCCCGCGGTATGGCCGACCACCGCGTCCGGCAGATCGGCCAACAGCCGGAAATCGCGGGTCGCGCGGTAGAATTCGCGAAGCTGCCACAGATGGTCCTTCGGCTGACTCGATTTCCGGAACAAGGCGGCAAACACGCGCAGTACATCGCGGTCCAATTCGCCGGGCAGTTCGCCGGCCTGCCGCTGCCATGGCCGCAGTCGCTGGCTCAGCCAATTCCGAAGCTGCCATTCTTCGGTCGCCAGGAAGATCTGCATCAAGGCCCGTTCGTGCTTGTCCTGCTGGCCCACGACTTGATGCCAGTTGGCCAGCGCGCGGTAATCCGACGGGGACAGTTCATCGTCCGCTTCGATCTTCTCGAACAACGCGATCGACTCGGCAAACCGGCCCTGCTCGGCTTGCAGAAATCCCAACGCACGCCGCCAGTAGTTGTCGGCGTCTTCGGGCTTGATCCAGTCGCGCAGCGCAGCCTCCAATTCCTGCGCACGGTCCAACGCGACCAGCAGTCGGTACTTGAACATCTTCCAGGCGAACGTAGCGTCGTCCCCGCCGTCGGTCTGGGCGATAGCCCGGTCCAAGTAATCAAGCAGCTTTTGGAAATCGTCGCGCTGCGCGCCTCGCCGCGCGGCTAGGTTCGCGACCGTCATCAGCAGCCGATGCCGGAACACGTGCTCCAACATGGCTCGTGCTGGATCTTCGTCCGCGATGGGGGTCGGCTTGCTGCCCAGCCGTTCCCAGCAGTCGTCGCGGACGGCTGCCAGTTCCTCGCCCAATTGAACCACCAGCGCCAGCCGTTCGATGTGGAACCAGCGAGTTAATTCGGCCTCGGCCGCCCGTTGTTCTTGCAGCAACCGCGCCGCGAATTCGCGGCGGGCGCGCTGCTGCGCTTGCTGTTGACGCTCGCGCAATTCGGTGCGGGTCAATTCTTCCGGATGCTCAATCGCGCCGATCGACGCTTGGTAGCGTCCTGCGACCATGCGGTCGGCCAGCTCGTACAACGCGGCGACCTGTTCGAGCAGACGCCGGGATGCATCGCTGGAAGCGGCTTGCTGCGGCAGCAGGTCGAACGCTTCGTTTTCCAATTCGGCAGTCCACGGCTGGGTCAGCAAGGCCTGGAACAACTGCTTCGCATAGCCGGGTCGGTGGTCCTGCGGCCCTTCCTTGAGTTGCCGACGCAGGAACCGCAGATGCTCGTCGGCGGTCAACCGGGACGACAAAATCTGGATCAGCGACGATGCTAGCTGATTGCGGACCGCGACGTCGGTCTCGGCGGCCCAGCGCTGCTCGATGCCCGCGGCGATCCGTTGCCACTGCGGCGTCTCGACCGCCGGATCATTGGACATGATCCAGCCAATCAACGAACTCAAACGCGCAGCGGGCAGTGTCTCGATCTGCTCGGTCAGCAGTCCAACAATTCGCCGCCGCACGTCGCGGCAGGCGTCGGTCGAGGTGAACCGCCAGTCGGTCATGATCCGGTCGGCGACTTGAGCGTGTGAGCCGTGAACGGCAAAGAACTCGGCCGTTTCGGCCAGGACCGGTAGCCATCGCAGTTCGAGACGCTGCGAGTGCAGATTGTGGCCTTGGCCCAGCGCCAGGTTGACGGCGGCTTCGAGCCGCGCCGCGACGGCCAAATCGAGCGGGGCCGGTTTGCGGGCCTCGGCAATCCAGCGGTCCATCAATTCGGTCGCGCGGTCTTCGTCATCGGTGCGGACCAGGGCGCTCAGGAACTGGCTGTAGGCGTACTGGTCGGCCGGATTCTCGGATGTCCAAGCTTCCAATCGCGTGGCCAAGTCGGTGTACCGGCCTTGCTGCCAGAGCAGTTCCGTGTACGTGTTCTGCAGTGTTTGCTGTTCGTGCGGCAGCCAGCGGGCCTCGGGGTTGGCTGCCGCGTCTAGCCAAGCGTAGGCCGCGTCGTACTCGCCCGCCGATGCCAGCGACCTGGCGTACTGCTGTTGCAGGTTGGCGTCATGCGGATACTGCTCGGCCAAGCGGCGTTCGAGCGCCAGGGCTCGGTCGCTCTGGCCCGTCGACCGCAGATAGTTCGCGCGGCGCGATTCGACCGACTTCGCCGCTTGCGTGTGCGCCGCCTGCCGCTCGTAGACGGGTTGCAGCACGTCCAGCAGCGCCAGCATCTCGTTGGCCTCGAAGATCCCGCTGGCGCGCCCGACCAGATGTTCGGCCAAATACCAACTGCCTTTGTCGTCGCCAGCCAGTTTCTTCGCTTCGGCCAGCAATTCCAGTCTCAGCGGTTCGCGCTGACGGCTGTTCAGCAGCAGGTCGTATCGTACCCACCGCATCCCCGGTTTCGCCCCGCCGATCTCGGTGGCTCGATCGAAGTGCCGCGCCACCCGGTCCCAGTTCTGGATCGCCGCGGCGTGCAGGGCCAGCACGAACTGGTGTTCGAATGTATCCCGCTGGTCCGCGACGGCTTGCTTTGCATCCGGCACGATCGGCAGCGGTTCCTTGAGCAGTTGCACGCGGCCGAGTCCCGCCAGTTGCCGGTCCACACGCTGCTGGAACCGCTCGCGGTCCAGTTGCGTGTACTTCAACGTGGTCGCCGACGTCCGACGCGACTGGTCGTCGAACGTCTCGACGCGCGTCGCCCACCACGCGCCGGCCGCTTCGACGAAATCGGTCATCCGCGTGACGGAAGTCGCCCGGCCGTCCTGCCGCTGTTCGATCGACAGCACCACCTGCCGCGCGGTGTCGATCAACAGCACGACCTGATGCCGCCCCTGAGCCGGTTCGGTCAGCATCAGTTGCGCACGGTCGTCCCCGGCCGGCTCGACCTCCGCCCGGTAAATTCGGTAGCTCTGCTCGATGGACTGCTGGACAAAGCCCGGCAAGCCCAGCGGCGGATCGGCCCGGTCGAGCGGTACCGACGCGCGCACGCGGCCCAGGCCAAACTCGACGGCCGAAACACCGCGCTGCTGCGGATCGCACCATTGCACCGAGGTCTGCGACCCGTCGCCTTCGTTGCGCACGAGCCAACGATCCGGCGACACCAGGGACAGTGTCTGTTGCCGGCCGCTCAGCCGGTCCCAGCGCGCGTCGAACGATTCACCTTGGCGTTCCATCAGCAGGCCGCCGTCGAGCGCCGCCCATCGGTCGTTGCGCAGCAGGCTGGCGGCCAGTTTTCGAGCTTCGTCCGGCCAATCGGACGGAGGGAATTGGCTGGCGGTGGGCGTCGGTGGCAGCTCGGGAAAGATGCGGAGCAACCAGGTCGGGTCCGGAGACTGGTAACCGTACCAGTCGCGTGCCCCAGAGCCGCCGCCCAAGTATCCGCCCCACCGAAGGTCGAGTCCTCGCGTCCGCGAGCTGACCGGCCCTCGCATCGGCTTGCTTGCCGGCATGTTGAAGGCGAATCGGTCGAGCCGCGATTTAAGGTCGTAGGATGCGCGAGCCCCGAATTCCTCGAAACGCTCCATCGGCCCTGACATGTCCACCTCATTCAAGACGAGCAGCGAGTCGGAATCCAACTCCTTGGATAACTCATCTTTGGCCCGTTGCGCTTTCTCGCCGGCCATCGCATCCGATGACTCGGCAAAAAGATCCTCTGAGTCGTCTGCCAGCCGATCGCCCAGATAGCCCCCGTCGAAGGGTTCGCCGAAATTCAGTTCCGATCCATCGGTCGGGAAGGCGCCCGAACTGCTCAAGTTATCGAGACCAAAGGAACCTCCGCCGAAGCCTCCCATGCCGCTCGTCCTGTCCATCGGCATTCCATACGCCCAGGACGCCCCGCTCATAGGCTGAGATGCGATCATGGGTGCTGGTCCACCGGTCGGATAGGGAATCGCAGCGCTGTCGAGCAGCCGGCGTTCCCGGCCCAAGCCCGACAGTTCGCTCAGCACCTGCCGCCGCAGCCCCAGACGCCAGGTGCCCGCCAGCCGCATCTGTTGCTGCATCAGTTCGAAATCCGCCTGGTCGCGGCCCGCGGCGAAGAACTTCTCGCCGTCGCGCATCTGAAAGCCGCGTTTCACCTGGAACCGCTCACGGTCCTCGTCGGTCTCCAGCACCAGCAGCGACGTGTACGGCGTGATGATGTGGTACTCCTCGGACAGGGCGATGATCTCGTCCTTGATCGCCGCCGTCGCGCCCTGTTCCAGCAGCCGGTCCAGATGCATCCGCGCCCACAGCCGCGGGATGAACGAGTTGCCTTGCTCGGCATCGCGCAACGAAACGGGACTGCTGAACCGCACCGGCTTGCCAGCGTATTGGCCCGTCACGACGATTTCGCCGCGTTGATCGTCCCCCTCGGGCAGGTAACGGCCCAGCATGATCTGCTGCGTGCCGGCGGGCAGATTCGGCAGACGTTCAGGATAGACGCGGGCCACGCGCAGGCCGCGGAACTCGACCTGCAAATCGCGCAGCGACGGCTGGGTCAACTCGCCGAGCAGTTCGACGGCCACCTGCGTCGGCGTCCGCTCGCCGGAGATCGGCCGCATCGAGCCGCCGCCCAGCGAAGCGATGGCCCGCACCACGATCGGTTCGTAGCGGCTGCTGACCGAAACGGCGTGCAAGCCGCAATCCGCCCCGGCGAACAGCCGCTGCAACCGCTGGCTGAACGCGACCGGATCGGCGTCGCCCGTGGTCACGATCCCGTCGCCGACGTAGACGATCTGCGTGTCGGGCGCGCATCGCTCGCGGGCGGCTGCGAACGCCTTGTCCAGATCGGTCCAGCCCAGCGAGATGCGCTCGTCCAACCGCTGTAACGCCTGAGCGACGTTTTCCGGGGTGGCGGGCACCAAGGTCGGAAAACTCCACTGACAATCCACGTCGATCACGGCCAGATTCAGACGATCCTCGGGCGTCAGGGCGCCGAACAGGGCGGCTAGGAACTGCCGCTGATTCTCGCGGCTCGCGGCGTCCATCGAACCCGACGTGTCGGCCAGCACCAGCAACTGCTGCGGCTGGCCGTCCGGCAGCGTCTCGCGCTGCCAGACGCCGTTGGAAACCGGCGGCGTCAGCAGGCACATGAAGTAACCGTCGTCGCCGCGGCGGTGCGGGATCAGCACGACGTTCTGCTGGCCCGGTTCGAGTTGGACGACTACTTCGAAGTCGCGGTCCGGCGTGTATTCCTGCGCCGCGAATTCGACGCGCGCCGCATGCGGCGTCCGCTCGATCCGCGCGCTGTGAGTTGGCGAACGGACCTCGGCCAGCGGCAGCACCGAGTTGATCGTGACTTGCAGCGACAGCTCGCGCAACGGATGCTGTTGCAGCAGCTCGCTCTGCAAAGCGTAACTGTAGCGGAACTGGTTGTGCTGCAACGGCAGGACCTGTGTGTAGGTGATCTTGATCCGCTTTTCCGAGCGAGGTTCGATCGGGAACACACGGGCCTTGAACAGGTTGCCGCCGGTCCATTCGAGCAGGCCCGGATCGCGGCGCTCGCGTAGAATCGTCTCATAGATCTCCCGCGCCCGCTGCTTTTCGACCACATCCGCCTCGACCAGTTCGTTGCCGATCCACATGCCGAAGCCGGAAATCGATGCGTCCTGCAGCAGCGGGAAATAGAACACGCCCTCCAGCCGGCCGTTCGTGTGGTTGACGAACGACTCTTCGATCACCGTGCGAGCGATCTGGTCGCGGATGTCGACGGTCACCTTGTGATAGCCGACCGTCAACGGCTCGTTCCGGCCATCGATATTGGCCACCAGCGAACCGACCGCGTCGCGGGCCGTTGTGCCCTCGAAGCCTTGCAGCCACAGCGGCAGTTTCTTCGCGGGGATCTCGACCAGTTGCTCGTTGCGCCGGTCGATGCGATAGATGGCCGTCCCCGCGATCTTCACGGTCTGATCCCGCGGTCCAAGCAACTCGACCGCTGCCCGCTTGTCCGCAACGATCTTCAGTTCGCCGTAATGCAGCCGGATCTGTTTCGGCGTCGGCAACTCGACCAGCGCGCCCGGCCCGACGGTCACGCGAGTCTGTTTGACCAGTTGCACCGCCGCGGCATTGGCCCCGCGGACATCGGTGCGAAGCCAATCACCCGGCCTCAGCAGCACCTGCGCCGTGACGGGCGTCCAGCGGCGCTGCCCGACCGGCTGGACGGAAACCAATCCCTGCCAGTCGGTGATCTTGCCGATGCGGCCATCTTCGGTCAGCGTGTCGCCGACCACGAACAGCGCTTCGTCGACCGGCTGATCGAAGGCCACGAAACGCACGCGGGTCAATCGCTCACGGCGGCCGTCCCGCTCGGCCAGCGCCGTCAACTCGGCCAACCGCCCCGTGCGCGGATCGACCAGGATTTCCAGGCAAGACGGTACCGATGGCGCAGCGGGCCGGACGACAAACAAATCCCAGTCCCGACCGTCGCGGTTGACTCGCTGGTGCGCGGCGTCGGCCAAAGCAGATCGCCACGCCTGCAGCTCGCCAATGCCGGCCAGCGTCAACACGTCCAGCTTTCCCTCGTCTCCGGCATGTTCGAACGCCCGCACCAAACCGCGATCCGTTTCGTTGTCTCCTTGCTGCCAGAGATTCAGGGTCGTCATCACCGCGCCGATCAACGCGGCGGTGGCCAGCAGACGCATCGTGAGGATCATCATGGGAGAGTTCCTTTCCGCCGTCGAGGCGGCCGGTTCGGATTGAGACGTGAAGACGGCCGTAGACTGCTCGCGCAAACGGGCCAGTCGCTCGCGGTCGGGCGGCGGCCCTTCGCGTTCGGAGGCCGACAGCAGCGCTGCCAGGCGGTCGTCTGGAAAATCGTCGCGTTCAGACATCGTCATGCACTCGTATCTCGTCACTGCACAGTTCTGGAAAGCCGCGGCGCAACACCGTGCGCAGCGCGCGGCGGGCGCGGGCCAGCCGCGACCGAAGCGCTTCGGCCGAGCACCCGTCGGCGGACGGGCGCCACGCGTCCGGATCCCCGCCGCGCAAACCGCCCGCGATCTGTCCCTCGTCCGTTTCGTCCACCATACCTGCCCGATCAGCCTCGTTCAGTTCTCCGCACCAGACCTGATATCATTTTGCGCGATTCGCCTCGCTTGTGTCGCGGAATTTCGGAGAATTCCACGTGCGGCGAGCCAACAATGATTCTCGGACAGCCGGTCCTATCGTTGGTGAGCCGGGTTTTCCTGAACGAACACGAACGTATAATACATCACCGAGTTGGAAGACGAACTGCAGACGGCTCGACTGGAGACGATTCCCGTCGAGAAACGATTGCGCGGGCTCCCCGCGGAAGCACGCCTGCGGAGGCAAGTCTGAGACAGCCCAATCACGTGCAACCCCAAGAAAAGGACAGTCCATGCCCGCATTTCGTACTCGCCTCGCGTGTTGTCTGGCAGCGAGCATCGCGCCCCTGCTGGCCGTTTCCGCGGCTGGCGCAGATACGGGCGACTACTTCGGCATCCGCGTGATCGACGACCAGACCGGCCGCGGCGTGTCGCTGGTCGAACTGGAGACGGTCAACCAGCTGCGGTGGGTGACCGACAGCGGCGGCTGGGTCGCGATCCACGAGCCCGGGCTGATGGGCCAGCGGGTGTTCTTCACCGTCCGCAGCCACGGCTACGAGTATCCTCGAGACGGCTTCGGCTTTGCCGGCGTCCGTTTGGATCTGACCGCCGGCCAGAAAGCCACAATCAAGATCAAGCGGCGGAACGTTGCCGAACGTTTGTATCGCGTCACCGGCGAGGGACTGTATCGCGACAGCGTGCTGCTGGGCGAACCGACTCCGTTGGCCGAGCCGCTGGGCAGCGGGATGGTGGTCGGTCAGGACTCGGCCTTCGCCGAATTGTATCAAGGCAAAATTCACTGGTTTTGGGGCGACACGTCGCGGATGAGCTACCCGCTGGGGCATTTCTGGATGGCCGCCGCGACCTCGGAACTGCCGGATCGCGGCGGCTTGGATCCCAGCCAAGGCGTCAATCTGCGTTACTTCGTGGACCAGGAGGGATTCAGCCGCCCGGTCGCTCGGCTGGGAGTGGAACGCGGCATGATCTGGGCGGATGGGTTTCTCACGCTGCCCGACGATTCCGGTCGCGAGCGTTTGGTGTGCCACTACGCCCACATGGAATCACTGGAAAAGATGCTTGGCCACGGCCTGGCAGTGTTCGACGACGAGAAGCAGGAGTTTGAACTCCTCAAGAAACTGGACATGAAGTACCGCGCGCTGTTTCCCGGCCAGGCACATCCCATCCGGCATCGGGACGAAGGCAGCGAGTACATTTACTTTGGCGAAGTGTTTCCGCAAGTGCGGGTGAAAGCCGACTGGAAACATTATCTGGACCCCACGGCCTATGAAGCCTTCACCTGTGTCGCCGATGCAGATTCCGCGGATGACCGAGCCGCGCTGTTGCGGGATGCCGAGGGTCGAGTGCGTTACGAGTGGCGGCGAAACGCTACGCCGGTCGACGGCGCTGTGGAACAGCGACTGATCGCCGCCGGCCGCCTGCCAGCCGACCAGGCTCATTTCCTGCCGCTGGACCCCGACACGGGGAGACCACTGGGGATGCACCGTGGCTCGGTGCGTTGGAACGCGTATCGACAGCGGTGGGTCATGATCGCCACCCAACACGGCGGCTCGCCGTCGCTGCTGGGCGAGGTCTGGTACGCCGAAGCGTCGGAACTGACCGGGCCTTGGCGACGCGCCGAGAAGATCGTGAGCCACGAACGCTACAGCTTTTACAATCCCGTGCAGCATGTCTTCTTCGATCAGGATGGCGGGCGTCTGATCTACTTTGAAGGCACCTACACGCAAGCGTTTTCTGGCGCTCCGGTGGCGACGCCCCGCTACGACTATAACCAGATCATGTACCGGCTGGACTTGACCGACCCGCGGTTGAAACGGGTCCAAGAGTGAGATGTCTGATCGGAGGCCCCGTGTCGGCGTTCACTCGAGGCGGCCGCGCCGGCCGGTGGTCTCCAGGATCGCAATCAGGCACAGCACGCACAAGATCATCAGCAGGATGATCCCCGCCCCGATTGCGTCGACGCGGTACAGCAGCAATGCTCCCAGGCCGCAGGTCGCGGTGGTCAAGTAGATCGTCAGTACCGCTTGCGTTTTCGTCAGTCCCAGCTCGACCAGGCGATGCGAAAAATGGCTCTTGTCGGCCTGGAACGGACTCCGTCCCTCGCGGATGCGAATCCACAACACGGTACACAGGTCGTACAGCGGCACCGCCAGGACGCACAACGGCGCGAATACGGTGTGCTGCGAGGTGCTTTCGTAACTGGTGAACGTCGCTTGTAGCGTGCAAATGGCGATGCAAAAGCCGACGAAATAGCTGCCGGCATCGCCCATGAACAACTTGGCAACAGGGCGATTGTGCCAGAGGAATCCCAGCAGAGCGCCGACCAGGACCAACAGAAATCCGCCGATGAACAGCTGTGGCTGCAGCGTGTCCGGGGCGGGAGTCGTCAGCAGCACGGTCGCCAACACTCCGGCGGCGATGGCGGCGATGCCCGCGGACAAACCATCCATGTTGTCCAACATATTGAAGGAATTGATCAGGGCGACGATCCATAACACGGACAACATCCAAGTCACCAGCGGGACGTTGATGAACGCGGTCAGCCGCCAGCCCTGCAAGGTCACACAGGCCGCCGCCACACCGAACTGGACCGCCAGGCGGATCTTCCAGCCCAGTCCCCAGCGATCGTCGAGCAGGCCCAAGACCATCAGCACGGTACCGGCAGCCAACAGCACCCACAGCCGGGGTGACTGCTGAAGCAGCCCGTCGATGTGCAGCTGAGCCTGTTCCGGCAGCCACTGGCGGCTGAGCATCCCGGAGGCGACCAGCCACAGCAGCAGCTGCCCGATGGCAAACGGCAGAACGACGGCCAGCCAGATCGCCAGGCCGCCGCCCAGAGGTGTCGCTGTGATGTGGACCTTGCGCGTCCCCGGCTTGTCGATCAAGCCCCAGCGCGGCGCCCAGTGGCGCACGAGGTATGCGGCCGCCAGCGCCGTGACGAGACTCGGTATCAGGACCGCGGCGACGAACCAGAGCGGAACTTCAGACAGCATGTTTTTTTTCCCGCAGGAAATTGCGGCAGCGCGTGAGGAATTCATGACAAGCGGCGCTGCGGTAATCCGGGTAGGTCCAGTCGCGCCATTGCCAGCCCCGGTCGCGCTGGTAATATAGCGTCACTTCGGCGTAGATGCCTTGTGCCAAATAGATGCGATGGTCGCGGTCCTTGGTGGTCGCTAGCACAAGCTTGGCTTCCGTCACGTAGCCGGGATCGAGATTCAGCGGACGTGCCTCCTCCCCGCCGTATTGTCGGCGATACTGCTCTTCCCATTCGTTCGTCTGGTGCTTGGCTTTGGCCAGCATCGCCGGATCCACCAAATCGCGGAAGGCGAACAGCACCTTCTTCAGACCCGTACCCATCGTCGCTCCGTAGTAGCCGGTATTGTCAAAGGCGAACACTTCGCTCGCCAACTGGATCGGGCCCCAGAGGCGAACGGCCTGCTGGCACGCCCAGTCCAGCGCCGCCTCGTGGCGGCTGAATGCGGCCAGCAACAGGACCACCGGATAATGCGGGCGGATCTGACCCATGATCGGCACGACGCGATTCAGTATGCCTTGGCAAACACCGCGCGTCCTGCGCTCGGCTTGCCGGTAAAGATACATTGTCCCGGTTCCGGCTCGGCCTGGTACGGAACACAGCGGATGGTGACTTTCAGCTCGGCCAACAGCCGGTCGATCGCCTCGTCTTCCGACCAATGGCACGAAGCGAATCCGCCGTGGATTTCGGGTTGGTCGGCGTTCTTGGGCGTAAAGAACTCGCGAAAGTCGTCGATGTTATCGATCACGCGGGTGTTGGACTCGCGCAAGGCGACTGCCCGCTGGTACAGGTTGGTCTGCATCTCGTCCAGGATCGAGCCCACGGTTTGGACCAGTTCCTGGCGGTCGATGGCGCGTTTCTCGGCCGTGTCCCGGCGGCCCAGAAAGACGGCGTTCTTGGCGATGTCCCGGGGCCCGACTTCGGCTCGCAACGGCACGCCCCGTTTGACGTGCTGCCAGTTCTTCTCGCCGCCTCGCAAGTCGCGATCGTCGATCCAGGCCCGAACGCTGCTGCCGCCGCCAAAGGTTTGAGCGTTCAGCTCCTGCATCAAGCTTTCGCAATAAGGCAGCACCAGGGCGCGTTCCGCGTCGTTGCGGTAAATGGGCAGAAGCACCACGTGCTTGGGCGCCAGCCGCGGCGGCAGCACCAATCCGTCGTCGTCGCTGTGGACCATGACCAAGGCCCCGACCAGCCGCGTGGAAACGCCCCAGGACGTCGTCCAAGCGAAGACCTCCTGGCCGTTCTGGTCCTGGAACTTGATCCCCTGCGCCCGCGAAAAATTCTGCCCCAGGAAGTGCGACGTGCCGGCCTGCAACGCTTTGCGGTCCTGCATCATGGCCTCGATACTCAGCGTCGACACCGCCCCGGGAAACCGCTCGCCAGCCGTCTTCTCGCCTTTGATCACCGGCATCGCCATCCAATTCTCGGCGAAATCGGCATAGACGTCCAACATCCGCGCCGTTTCCTCGCGAGCCTCGGCCTCGGTGGCGTGCGCCGTGTGCCCCTCTTGCCACAGGAACTCGGTCGTTCGCAAGAACAGCCGCGTGCGCAGCTCCCAGCGGACCACGTTCGCCCATTGATTGATCAGGATCGGCAGGTCGCGGTACGACTGGACCCACTGGGCATACATCGCGCCGATGATCGTCTCGCTGGTGGGCCGCACGATCAGCGGCTCGTCCAATTTGCCCGCTGGCACCAGCCCACCTTCCGGCCCCGGTTCCAGCCGGTGATGCGTGACGACGGCGCACTCTTTGGCAAAGCCCTCGACGTGCTCCGCCTCTTTTTCCAGAAAGCTCATCGGAATGAACAACGGGAAGTAAGCGTTTTCATGCCCCGTGGCTTTGAACATGCCGTCCAATACCCGCTGCATATTCTCCCAGATCCCCCAGCCCCACGGCTTGATGACCATGCAGCCGCGGACCGGCGAGTTCTCTGCCAGGTCCGCCGCGCGAATCACCTGCTGGTACCATTCCGGATAGTCTTCCTCCCGCGTCGGGCTGATCGCATGCTTTGCCTTGTCTGCCATATCCATCCCTTCTGTTGTCGTCGAAGCTGCGGCCTGGCTTTGGCCGGCCGCGAATTGCAGCCAGAATTATGCAGACCGACGGGCAACCCTACAAGGCGAAAAACGGCGAGTTACTTGGCGTGATGCCGCCGCCGAGCAGGCTTGTTGCGATGGAGGGCCGTGCGGCGACTGGCCTGATAGCCGTAGCGAACGGCGAACCACTCGGCAAACCGCTCGCGGTCGGCATGGCGACGGTTGCGGCGATCGTGCAAATGGCCCAGTTCGTGGAAGAGGATATTGTTCAGGTAGTAGTCCTTGATGGCCCGCTCGCTCCAAACCAGCCGCCAGAGGCCATCGCGAGTTTGTTCCCAACGGCCCCCGTACATGGCCGCCTCGTTCCGTTCGGCAGGCAGCGGCGGACGCGGCACATATTCCACCAGGTCCGTCGGCATCGGATACAGGTACACCGCGGGGCCCCACTGCATGCCATAACACGGAAAGAGACTCTTCTTTCGCGTCAGTCGGCTCAGTTGCACGACCTGCAACGGCCGCACCAGTTCACGCGGCGCCCCTTCCAACCGCTGGCGAATCTCCTCCGGCGTCACCACGTGACGATAGCCTTCGCCAGGCTCCTGAACGATGAACCGATAACCGTCTGCCCCGCCCGCCTGCGGTTCGTACCAATGCTCCGACGCCGCAAACGGTGTCTTGAACACGGCGTCGGCCAAGCGGGCGCGGCGACCGGCTAAGACCACACGACGCGAACGGCCCGTGCGTTGCGCCGCGAGGTGCCCAACGGGAGCGTGCCGTGAATTGAATTTTGGTACTTGTTTTCGGGACATCGGATCAGCCCTTTACGAAACCTATTACCATCCTAAGACGAGCCTGTCCCGGAAAGCAAGAATTTGCTTGACGTCCAGAAAGTGGGGATAGCAGCGACAAGCGTTGGCCCGGTAACGGCTTAAACCGCAAGTCGCGAAAAAGAGACAGCCCGAAATAGGGGTTAAGTTTTTTCGGGCGAGGGTAGGGCGAGTACCTATTCAGCTGCCAGAACCATGCTGACGGCAGTATTCATATACAGCCATACTGGTGGCTGTCGCGACGTTGTAAGCATGTGGCAATCCGTACACGGGGATCTCGATGACATGGTCCAACAGGGCCAGTACATCGTCGGTAATCCCCAGCCGCTCGTGGCCGATCACCAACACGCTCCGCACGGGAAACGCAAAGTGATACAGGCACTGCGAGCCCTGGGCTTGCTCCAGACCGACCAGTGCATAGCCCTGCGATTTCAGCTCGCGCAACACGGGCGCCAGGGAACGATGATGTTCCAAGACGACCTGGTCGAGCGCATCGCGAGCGATCTCGCGATCGATCTTCGGCTTGCCGCAAACGATCATCCGCCGCACGCCGGCGCAACCGGCGGCGCGAACGATTCGTGCCACGTTCACGTTGGTACGCAGTTTCGGACAGGCCAGAACGAGTTCCCGCGCGCCGGGCAACTCCAGCGGTGGCTTGTGACGTTGATGAATGAAAGGGGTCATTAGTCATCCTCGCTGACACTTCGGGTTACTGGCATCGGCCATGATGCGCGGTATAACGTAGCACAGGCAGCCAGCCTGTGGCAACGCACGACGCTCGAACGGCAAATCCGTCCTACAGGCAATCCGACGTTTTTTCCCGTTCCTCCGCACCTTGACACGATTCCCCATCGAGCCCCCGCAAGAATCATGAAAAAATCATTGAGCTTTTTGGTCCTTCTTGTTGCCTCGGTCACCGAACTCCGGCCCGCCCAAGCCGATCCGGCCACGACGCTTGATGACCCAGCGAGCATCCGAGGAGGATTGGTTGTCGAGTTGCCGTTTGTGGATGCCGAACTCACGGCGAATCTGGGCGCTGCCGACGCGGTCGTCGTGCAGAGTCTACATACCGACGCGCAACAGGTCTTCGCTGCTCGAACCGCGATTCAATCCGCGGGACGGTACGGCACAGTCACGGTCGAACATTTTGACGGCCGCACGCTTCCCTACGCGGACAACCTCGTGAATCGGTTGGTCGTCCATGATCCTTTGTCCGTCGACAAGCAGGAGATGCTGCGAGTGCTATGCCCCGGCGGCGCGGCGATCTTCACCACGGACCACGGACAACAGACAACGGACACCATCATCAAACCGTGGCCTGCGGAGCTTGCTCCGTGGACCCATTTCCTGGGCACGGCCGCCGGCAATGCGGTCGCGGCCGATCGTGGTGTCGCGCCGGCGACGGCGCTGCAGTGGCTGGCCGAGCCGATGTATTGCCGCAGTCACGAGATCGACTCGAGTCTGCCGGCTATGGTTTCGGCGGACGGGCGGCTGTTCTACATCCTGGACGAAGGGCCGATCGGCATCACCGATCCGCGTTTTCCCGCCCGCTGGTCGCTGCTGGCCCGCGACGCCTTCAACGGCGTGCTGCTGTGGAAACGACCGCTGGCGCCCTGGGGCTGGCAGGAATGGAAGCCGGAGATTCGCCAGGCCGATTGGCGCATGCTGCGCGGCCAGCGCGGCCGGTTTCCGACCGAAGTGCCGCGGCGTCTGGTCGCCGTGGGCGATCGCGTGTACGTGACGCTGGGCTTTCATGACGCCCCGATCAGCATCCTGGACGCCGCCACCGGCCAGGTGCTTGTCCAGTGCCCGCAGACGGAAGGGACCCAAGAGTTGATCGTCGACCAGAACACGATCTTTGCCCGCATCCGTCCCGCGCAGGCCGATGAAGCGCAGCGCCGCGGCGCGAAACCGACGACCACCCTGGCGGCGTTGGATGCCACCAACGGTGAGGTCCGCTGGTCTCGCTCGGTCGGCAACATCAACGCGCTGACGCTGACCGCCGCCCACGGCGCCGTCGTCTTTCAGCGCGGGCCGAGCCTGGTGTGTTACGACCAGCACAGCGGCGAACCTCGCTGGGAAGCTGCTTGTCCGCCCAGCGGCATCGTCGTGATCCACGAGGACGTCGTGCTGCTGAGCGGCAAAGCCGGCACCAACGCGTTCCGTCTGACCGACGGCAAACCGCTGTGGAACGGCCCCGCGACCGGGCGCGATCTGCTGGTCATCGACGATCTGGTCTGGCGCATCGAAGAGACGACCGGGATTCTGCAACGCCGCGAAGAAACCTGGCCGACGCTTTCCCGACGAGCCGGCGCCCAACTGTTGGGCTACGATTTCCGCACGGGCGAACTGCAGCGGACCGTCGACATTCCCAACGCCATGTCGCCCGGCCACCATTTGCGCTGCTATCGCAGCAAGGCCACCGAACGGTTCATTATCTATCCCAAGCGAGGCGCCGAGTTTCTCGACTTGCAGGGCGACGAACACATGCGTCACGACTGGCTGCGCGGCTCGTGCCAGTACGGCATCCTGCCCTGCAACGGGCTGCTGTACACGCCGCCGGACCAGTGCTTCTGCTATATCGGCGCAAAGATGAACGGCCTGGTGGCGACCAGCGGCGCCGACACCGTCACGACGTTCGAGCCGGCTGCTGCGGAGCGACTGACTCGCGGCCCGGCATACGGTCGAACGGCCGTGACGCCGGCCGGTCCGGCGGATTGGCCGGCGTTTCGCGGCGATGCGAAACGAAGCGGCTCGAATCGGCAAGCGGTTGTCGCAGACGGTCTGCAGCAGCAATGGGAAATCGCGCTGGGAGGGCGGCTGACGCAGCCCACCGTCGCCGCGGGCACGGTCTTCGTGGCGGCGGTCGACCAGCACGCGGTGCATGCCCTTGACGCCGCCAACGGCACGACGCGTTGGACCTTTACCGCCGGCGGGCGTGTGGATTCCTCGCCGACGTATCACGAGGGCCTGCTGCTGTTCGGCGCCAACGACGGCCAGGTGTACTGCTTGGACGCGGCCAGCGGCCATTTGGTGTGGCGGTTCCAGGCCTCGCCGAATCTGCGCCGCATCGTGGCCTTTGGCCAGGTCGAGTCGCCGTGGCCGGTGCATGGCACGGTGTTGATCTTGAACTCGCTGGCCTACGTCGCCGCGGGCCGTTCGACGCTGATCGACGGCGGCGCCCATTTCTATGCTCTGCAACCGCGAACCGGCGACGTGGTGCATTACGCGGCCGTCCGTCAGCCGCCGCCGGATCTGTCCCAGAATATCGGCGAGCACTTTGCGATGGACGGCTCGAACATCGACGTCTTGACCACCGATGGCAAGCACATCTTCTGTATGCAGGAGATGTTCGATGCCGCCTTGAACCGAATCGAAACGCCCTGGAACACTCGCCACGGGGATCGCTTTCTGGGCGACGACCACCTGATCGCCACCGGCGGTATCCTGGACGACAGCGGCTTCAACCGCCTGTTCTGGACCTACGGCAACCGCTGGCCCGGCTTCTATTTCATGATGATGGCCCCGCGCTCGGGCAACCTGCTGGTGTTCGACGACCAGCACACCTGGGCAACGAAGTGGTTCGTCGAGCGGAATATTCACAGCCCGCTGTTCTTTCCCCAGACCACCGGCTACCTGCTGTTCTGCGACCGCAACACGACGAGACCGTTCCTGGTCGGCGATCCCGACGCGCCGCAGCCCAGTCGCTGGCTGCCCGACACGCTGATGGAACCCTACCAGTACGACGGCCGCCGCATCAGCAACCGGCACGACGATTTTTCCGTCGAGGTCGACAAGGGCGCCGGTTTCACGCGCGGCGCGCCGGCCGCCTGGCAGCACTACGTTCCCGTGCGGATCGAAGCCATGACGCTGACTCGCGACACGCTGTGGGCCGCCGGCACGCCGGACGTGCTGGATCCCGCCGATCCGCTGGGCGCGCTGGAAGGCCGCCGCGGCGGCCTGCTGTTGTCACTCGACCCGACCACCGGCCAGCAACGATTCCAGAAGGAGCTTGCCAGTCCGCCTCGTTTCGACGGCCTGTCCGCCGCCGGCCAGCGTTTGTTCCTCGTCACCCGCGACGGAAAACTGAGCAGCTGGGAGTAGGCGTCGGCAACACAATGCAGAACCTCACACACAAAAAGCCCCCCCCCATGCCAGAAGCTCGAAGTCGTCCGCACGTCCTTGTGCTCCAGCAACTCCTGCACCGTGCGGATGTCCGCGCCATCTTCGAGTAGATGCGTCGCGAAACTGTGCCTTAACGAATGCGGCACGGCGTTCTTGACGATCCCGGCGCGATCAGCCGCACGCTTGAAGAAAGCGGCGAAATACTCTTCGCCCACGTGATGCCGCCGGCGCTCGCCGCTTCGCGGATCGCGCGACATCTGCCTCGCCGGGAAGAGCCATTGCCAACCAAATTCCCGCTTCTCGTTCGGATACTTGCGTTCCAGCGCGTAGGGCAAGTAGACCGAGCCGAACCCCATTGCCAGATCCTCCTGATGCAGGCGTCGGACCGCTTCGATCTGCGCGATCAGGGCTTGTCGGCTACGTTCCGGCAACACGGTGATGCGGTCCTTCTCTCCCCTGCCAGTCCGGACCACGATGTGTCCCTCGTCGATGCCGATGTCCTTGATTCGCAACCGACGGCACTCGCGGTGACGCAATCCCGCTCCGTACATCAGTTGGAACATCAGCTTCCGAAGTCCCAGGAACAGCGCCCACAACCGAGCGATCTCTTCACGGCTCAGCACCACCGGCAGCCGCTCTGGCTTGGACGCCGCAACGGCGTCCAAGAAGCCCAATTCGCGTTGAAACACCTGCTGATACAGAAACAGCAGGGCGCTCTTGGCTTGGTTCTGAGTGTTCGGAGCCACGTTGCCCTCCACTGCCAATTGCGTCAAGAACGTCTTGATCTCTCGTTCGCCAAACTGACACAGATCCTCGCTGCCGCAATGGCGGATGAACCGGCCGACCCAGCTCGCGTAAGCCCGTTCCGTCTCCAACGCTTTCCGCCGCACACGCATCTCCCGCCGCAACTGCTGCAGGCATTGCGGCTCGTGCGGATCGATCTTGCCGACCAGCTGAAGTTCGTCTTCCGTCCCCGGCCGCGAAGCCCCTGTCGCGCCGACGACGGCAGCGTTGCGCTCATCGGCGGCAAGTCTCTGCAGAACCTGGCGGGCCTCGCCCAAGCAGGGTTCCGCCGTGCCGAGCACCACGTCGCGATACGCCTCCACGGCCCGCACAGCTTGCAGCCGTTGCCAAGCCGGCGTTTTCGACGCCAGCAAGGACCGGGAAAACGCCTTGACAGACGCAAGCGACACAGGCAACCGACCGCCCTCCTCGGTCACCGACTCCGCATAGCGGCGAATCCACAGCGGAAAACACTTCCGATCGTTGGCGGGATACTTCGCTTGGCACAATCGCCGCTGAAATTCCATGACGCTCATGGCTGATCCCCTCGGACGCGTTTCACGAAATGGCCACGACAAACCCGACTCGGGCATTTTAGTTTTTATCACCGGCATGTAAACTGGGGGTGCTTGCAAACTTTCCCCCTGGTGATAAAATTTATCGACAAGGTGATAATCCCGCTGATATACATTTTATCAGTCAGTCACCTCGGGTTAATTATTGAAGTTCGTCCGCAGAACCCGGGGCCGCTGATAGCTCCGTTGGCCAGCGTGTCCGGTTCCCGACGGCGCTTGCTTCGACACGACCTGTCCGCTATCGCATCTTCCACCGCTCGCATCCTTCGACCTGCCGGCGGTCTGCGGTTGGCCACACCGTCCCGCTTGCGACAGAAACAGGCCGTGGGGCAATCTGTCAGGAATCCAGGGGTCGGAAACTGGACAGAAAAATTGATGACAAAAAAATGGCATCTTCGGAACCAGGGGCTGTTCCCATTTTTCTGTCATCCATTTTTCTGTCCACCAAAACGAGACCGAGACCTGACGGCTGCGGCCCATTAGCCAGATCTGCGGTTCCCATCGCCGCTCGGCTTCGGCCAGCCCCTGCCGCTGTCGCATTGTCGAAAATCCCCGGGACCGAGAAAACGACTGGCAAGGGAATGTGGGGCAACGGAATAAGAACGGGAATCCAATTCCCTTGCCCAAAATTCCCTTGCCCAAAATTCCCTTGCCCAGAATTCCCTTGCCCAGAATTCCCTTGCCCAAAATTCCCTTGCCCAAAATTCCCTTGCCACCCCTGCTTGAATTTGGCGCGGAATCGGCATCGGCCGTGATCACCGCACTCATGATTGCCGCCACTTCCGCCGTGCTGTATGATGACTGCTGGCAGGATGGGCGAAGGTCGCCCATTCGCGGAAGACCGCCAACGAACCGGGGCGACGAACCATGTGTTGCAATCGAGCGGCGATTGCGTCCCGCGGGATGGAGAGTCGTCCTGTCGCCGCCGATTGAACATGTTCGTTCGTCCGCAGACCCCGGGGCCGCTGAAAGACTCCGTTGGTCAGCCGGGTTCGTTCCCATCGCCGGTCGGCTTCGATCGGCCCTTCCCGCTACCGCCTTCCCGGAATCGCCACGACGGAGAAGAAGGTGGGCAAGCGAATTTGGGGCAAGGGAATGGGAGGGGAAAGGAAATCCCATTCCCTTGCCCGAAATTCGCTTGCCATTTTCATTCGAAACGGTTGCCTCATTGCCATCGGCGTTGATCGCCGCCCTGGTGATTGCCGCCGCATCGGCCGTGCGGTAAGATGACTGTCAGCCGACTGGGCGACGGTCGCCCGCCGACGAACCGTGCGGACGAACAACCGGGTGCACGCGAGGCGGCGTTCGCGTCGGTTAATGATGGATGGGTCACTCGCGCCGCCCGCGTGACCCGGAACGTTCTGCATTCAAAGAGTATCTGCACACACTCATGAGACTTCTCGTTCCATCCGTTG
>Ga0351939_1043_pt1 | contig 50842 bp, 42 predicted proteins | sample TotcelT113001M11_FD_206851 | JGI IMG/M metagenome (GOLD analysis project Ga0351939, IMG submission 206851) | Enriched cells from coal bed in the Powder River Basin, Montana, United States - Total cells T11 rep2 HSBNCT.T11.300.1.M11 ... | reverse complement strand
TGATAAAAGTATAAAAGATAAAAAGCGTCCGTAAGCCACGGGCGCTTTTTTTTATGCCCGAGTGTTGACTTCCCCCCGCGTAAAAAGGTACAAAAAAGACAGGATGTATCACGTGAACATGTTTTACATGAGCATGTCTTGTGAAGCATACATTCTGACCTAGGGAAAGGGGAAAGGTCATGAAGCGTTCTACTATCTATTTATCTACTATTACGATTGTCACGGCTCTTTTGGGGCTGGGTCTCTGGTTGGTCTATCGAGCGTTTAAAGCCTCAAGAAAAGATGAACCATACGCTTTTATTTTGAAGCTGTCAGAAGATCAGTCTGCAGGAACGCTTAAAGATCTTTTTGGAAAAAGCATTCTTGAAAAAGGTGGATCATATATCTACAGGACAGCAGTTATTGATCAGAATGGTACCTATTCCCTACGTATATCTCTACCGATTGTTTCAGAAGGGGAAAAGTCATGAAGCGTTCTACAATTTATCTCCTTATTATTGCTTTTGCTGCACTGCTCTTGGGCTGGGGAGTTGTGCTCGTCTATCGAGCGCTTAAAACATCTATGGAGCCGTCTGTCTGTATTTGTACAGTATCACCATCAGCATCAGATCAGGCTGCTCAGGCGCTTATAAAGCTTATTGAGCAAGCACTACTTGAAAAAAAGGGTTCACTGGTTTCTGCTACACAAGCGGTTCAAAAAGAGTTTCCGTATTGTACATCGATGAGCTGTCGCCAGCAGCCGTCTGGGCTGGTCCAGGCACGCATAGAACTTGATGAGCCGTTTTGCGCTGTGAACGATGACATGATTATGACAACGCGTGGCATTGTGGTGTCGCGTACTCTGTATGCTGACGAAGTGCTAGCGGGTTTGCCTCAACTACGTTTAGAAAATAAAATGGGTTCTGAGTTATCGTCGTATCTCCTAAGTTTCTTGAAACATATTCCCGATTCTCTGTTTTCGACACATGAAGTTATCTATCGTTCTGACGACGAGATAGCTCTTGTGCAGCGAGATATTTCAGTGCAACACGAAGTGTCAAAACTTGCTGTATTGAAACGAGATGTGACGCAAAATGTTGCATCACAAGCAATCTATCTTTGTGCCGTTGATACAATCGTAGATCAAGAGCTTTTAAATCGCTGTGACAACGTTATGGCTGATTTTGAACAACAAAAAACAACGAGTAAAAAGAAAACGAGAACTGTGTTGGTTCTTGATCTGAGGTTTGATAAGCAAGTTATTCTCTATCCGCATATGGGGGGGCAAATCCATGGCTAGGGTCTATTCAGATCGTATACGTGTTGCGATCGATATTGGAACGACAAAAATTTGTGTCTTGGTGGCTCACCATGTTCATGGCAAAGCTGTTGAAATTCTCGGTATTGGCAGGTCGCCATCGCATGGGCTTAAAAAGGGTGTGGTTGTTGATATTGCCAAGACCGTGCAATCGATCAAAGAGGCGGTCAAAGAAGCTGAGCTTATGTCGGGCATGCCGATTGACTCGGTGGCTATTGGTGTATCTGGTGGTCATATTCATTCGATTAACTCGCAGGGTGTGGTACCGATCGAAAAGGGTGTTGTTCGCGAGCAAGATGTTGCTAAAGCGATAGCTTCTGCTCGGGCAGTACCATTGGCAGAAGGGCAACAGATTTTACATGTATTACCTCAGTTTTTTATTATTGACGGGCAAGAACATGTTGCTGATCCATTAGGTATGCATGGTACTCGTCTTGAAGTGCTTGTACATATTATTATTGGTTCGATATCTTCGGTGCAAAATTTGATTACCTGTTGCGAACGTGCGGGCATAAAAGTATCAGACGTTATTCTTGAGCAACTTGCATCAGCTGACGCGGTCTTGAGTGATGACGAACGTGAGCTTGGTGTGGGCATACTTGATATTGGTGGCGGTACGGCAGATTTTGCCGTGTTTCAAAACGGTAGTATACGTCACACCATGGTCTTGCCGGTCGCTGGTAACCATTTTACCAACGATGTTGCGGTATGCTTACGCACGACACTGGCTGAAGCTGAGCGCATCAAGTGCGAATTTGGTGTGGTGATGTCTTCCAAGCTTTTTGAAAATCGTCTTATTCCAATCAATCTGGTGCATGGCGGTGAACAGACCGTTGTCACGTCGCGCGAGATTATGCATGTTGTTGAGCCCCGTGCTCGTGAAATGATTACCATTATTGCCCAAGAGATTGATAAGTTTCATCTCCGTTCTGTGATGCCGACAGGTCTTGTCTTGACAGGCGGTGGTTCACAGTTGGCAGGTTTTACCGAGCTTGCGGCAGAAATTCTCAACATGCCGGTACGTCTTGGGAGCCCGCAGGGCGCTTATGACATGCCTGAATCGTTAAAAAGTCCTGTTTTTGCTACGGGATATGGCCTTCTAGTTCACCTTCTTGCAGGGGAAAAAGGGTCAAATATTGTTGAAATGAATGGTCCTTTGGTACAAAGAATAGTAATGAGAATGAAGTCGTGGGTCTCTGACTTCATGTAATAATCCCTGGGCCAGGAGAAAGTGTATGATATTATTCGAAGAAGAGAAGAAAGACGGACGCATAGCTCCCCTTGCTTCAATTAAAGTTGTTGGTGTTGGTGGTGCTGGCGGAAATACCGTTAACAGTATCGTTGCATCGGGGCATGACGGCATAGAATGTGTTGTTGCTAATACCGATGCACAAGCTCTCAATACATCAAAGGCTGATCACAAAGTGCAGATTGGGCTTAAATCGACTAAAGGTCTTGGCACAGGAGCAAATCCTGAGCTTGGCGAAAAAGCAGCGGAAGAAGATATTGATAGTATTATGGAAGCAATCGGCAATGCTGACGTGGTCTTTTTGACCGGCGGCATGGGTGGTGGCACCGGTTCTGGTGGATTACCGGTGGTTGCACGTGCGCTGCGAGAAAAAGGTATTTTGTCAGTAGCTGTGGTTACCAAGCCGTTTTTGTTTGAAGGTAAGCGCCGCGCAAAAGTAGCTGAAGAAGCGCTCGCTGTATTACGTAAAGAAGTCGATACGCTCTTGGTTATTCCTAACCAACGATTGCTTGATGTTGTTGATGAATCAGTCTCGATGATCGATGCTTTTGAGATGATTAACGACGTGCTTTGCCAATCAGTTAAGGGCATATCGGATATTATTACCAAACCAGGTCATATTAACGTCGATTTTTCAGACGTACGTACGATCATGAAAGACAAGGGCTTGGCTGTCATGGGCACCGGTCGGGCTTCTGGGCCTCATCGTGCCAAAGATGCGGCAATGCAGGCGATTACTTCGCCACTGCTTGAAAATATGAGCATCGAAGGTGCGCATGCTGTATTGTTGAATATCACGGGCGGTAAAGATCTTGGTTTGCACGAAATTAGCCAAGCAGCATCAGTAATCTATGCGCAAGCGCATGAAGATGCCAATATTATTATTGGTTCAGTTATTGACGAGAGCATGAAAGACTTTATCTCAGTCACTATTATTGCAACGGGCTTTGAACAAGTGCGTCAAGAAGCGGCTGTTACAAAATCGTATGTAGTTAGTTCTAGCGCAGCTAGTCCTAGCGCAGCTATTTCTAGCGCAGCTATTTCTAGCGCAGCCAGCTCTGGCGTAGCCAATTATGGCGTAGCAAAAGAAGCTGCGCCGTTAGCACCAGAGATGGCAGTAACTGCTCTCGCTGTCGAATCGATAGTCGATGGTGAGTCAGTGTTAGCTGACACAGAAGATGCAGTGATTCTTGAATCTTCAGCGACTGAATGTGAATCAGCTGATATTTCTGCGACAAGTGAACAGGTTCTTGCAGCCCCAGCTCGTCAGGTTGTTGAAGAGTCGTTATTGGCAGCAACAGCTGAAGAAGAAATTCTCGATGTAAACGATCTTGATGTTCCGACTTTTATGCGTAATAAAGTTCACGAAAACGATCTATAAATTCTGCAAAATAAAGCGTAGGCAATGAGCGCTCTGGGGAGACCCGGGGCGCTCATTGTTGTTATGTTTTTTGTTAATTAATAGTTCTTAGGCCCTTTTAATCGTAATTTTGGTTGCCCGATTGCTCAGAAAAACAGATATGTTATACTGATTTTATATTGTTTTTTTTGCACACAATGGAGGTATTTGCACAATGTTTTATAAAAAAATCATTCTTAGTTTGTCTTTAACGGCTATTTATGGTGTATCTGCCATGGAGGTTCCACAACAACCTGTTTCTGTACCGCAAGCGCGTCAACAGTCGTGTAGGAAATGTTGGGAAATAGTTAATTCATCCCAAATCATAACAAATAATTTTTATCGCAAAGATAAAACTCAGTATTTTATACATATTCAGAGTCAGCTCGGCGAAGCTTTCGCTTTGAGAAACCTCTGTTCTTGTGGCATCCGGAATAAAATTGTTAACTATTTAAAAGAGAAAATAAGTGAAACTTGGAATCAGGTGCCTCCTGCTATTATTCAAGAGCTCCGAGTCAGAGAAGACCTTTATTATGATATTTCACAGACTCATTAGGCTCTGTTGAATACTCCTAGAAAAGAATAAAAAGCCTCAGAGGTATTAGATCTATGTTTTGCAAAAAAATTATTATTGGATTGTTTTTGTCAGCAGTACATTTTGTTTCGGCGACAAGTATGTTGCCGACAACAATGTTACAGCCTGGTCATCGACCTGTTCATCCACGGATTTGTAACAATTGTAATGATATAACTACATCAGCTTCTATTATAATGAGATCTTTTTATGGAGATCACAGGTTTTATCATTTACAAAGTCAGTTTGGTGAGGCAGTGCGCCGACAACGTTGTTTTTGTGCTCAACGACATGTACTTGTTAATTCTATACGACAAGAATTAGTACGTTTGTGGCCTCAAGCCTCTCAGCAAACAATTCAAGAGCTCCGTGATATTGGCGAGCTCCATTATGATGCCGAGCTTAATGCTACTCGATAATTGAGATAGTTTTTTGTCCCTGTTTTTGTACGGTATTTCTAAGATATAAAAAGAGAGCGTCCAGGAGTTCATTGGACGCTCTCTTTTTTAGTGGTCTTAAAAAGTAGTTGTCTGCTGTGTTAACTATTTGTCGAATTTTCTTGTTCGGGGCGTTTTATATCTGGTTCAGTTTTGCTTCTTTGTAAAAACTTTTTTCTGAAAGACTGTTTTACCTTTTCTGTCTTGTGCTTTTTTGGTGAATCAGGTTCTATTCTTGGTGAAAGCTCACGTTTTGTGCGTCTCGCCAAAGATTGTTTTTCATCAGGTATGTACGTAAAGTTAATATTTGTTTCATATTCTGTGCCAGAAATTTCAAAAATATGATCAGCACCAATTCTTTCTGGAACATCACGTTCTTGAGGCGCCGGTGCGGCATCGTGTGCTGTAAAACGTCTAAAAAGAGTGTATTGTGTTGTCTTGATTGGTTTTTGCGTTGATTCTTCGATAACAAAAAGACGCTGCACTACAATAACCTCTCTTATAACGCCATCTTTACGTCGATAAGGCACGGCTTTTTTTATGGCATTCTCATCGGCAACTATATAGCTACGCTCTTTTCCTGTGGATTTATCAATTTTTGTTATGCGTTTAATAGGAATGTGAAACTCTTCCCCCTCATTGGTGGTAATAACTCTTTCATTGTCTTCCTCTTTAATTGACCAGGTTCGAGGAATAACAACTTCTTCGTTCTTGTGATAATTCATGCCTATTTTTTTCCAATCAGCCTGCACGCGATGACTCTCTCTCTCTAAAATTCGTTCTTGAGGAAATGTATCGGCGATGCGGCGATAGGGTATTTTTGTTATGAGATCTTCTCGCGAAAGAGCATGAATAGTATTGCCACTATCAGTGGTGACGGTTAAGCCAGCAGTATCTTCGGTTAAGTGCCAGGTTGGTGGGATAACGGCATGGCAAGGGCGACGATTTTTGCCACAAAACATGGTGCCTAGTATTTTCCAGTTCATGGTATTTTCTGTTTTCATTTCAAGGGGTTTCCAGGCCTTGTCTTGTGCAACAAGAGTCGTCTCTTTTCCCCAACGGACATCAAGCACTACTTCACGTAGAGCAAAAGGAGCTTCGATAACTTCATCAATAGAGAGTTCTTTTTTTAAAATTACTTGTGGTGTATCAATCACGTTATTGCTTAAAGGGAGAAACGCTACAACTTCGACTACTTTTGGACTGTCGGAACTGTTTACGATAAAAAACCCTTGCGAAAGTGAAGAACCGAAAACGCAGCCGACAAGGCATACGCGTGACAAAAGACGCTTCATGGTATTCCCCCTAAAAATGTAATCCCTGATTTAAGTATACGTAAACTGCTTTTATGCTTGCAATGAGCGGTATATTCTTCCCCAAAAAAGCTCAAGAAAAGCCGCTTCGTTATTGCGCAAGAGGTTTTTTAGAAAGAGCTCTATGAATTCGATTGAGTATTTGTCAGGCTTGGTACAGAGATTTTTTTTAAGCTCACTACAAAACCGTGGTTTTAAAGAGTTTTTTGCTATAAAATTTCTAGAGAGTTTTATAGAGCGTAGCAGTTTTTAGGCAGAGGTTTTTTGGTATGAAGGTACACACAACACCACGCTTTCAGCTTGTTTTTTGTGATGCTAACGATGGGCTTTTTCCAGCAGGGTATCTGGAAACGTCTTTTTACCCACTAGATTTAAAAAGTTCGCCCTACGATCTTCTTGCGCAGGCGATTTCTGCGCACCAGGAACAGAATGTACCTAGCTCTGAGCAGCAAACTTCTACTCAGAAAGATTCTCTGTTGCAGGAATCTGTGCAGCACGGTTCTCTATCACAAACGCCAGCACAACTTTCTCTCTTAAAATCAGTAGTTCTGTTAAAACAGATACATAGTATGCAGGGTCTTTGCGTTACAAACGACAATCTTATTTCGTTAACTACAGCGCCGCGTCACGAAGGCGATTTTTTGTGCACGTCGTTGCCAGGTATTGGCATTGGCGTCTTGACTGCTGACTGTTTACCCATGGCGTTCTATGACCCTGTTAACCATGCCGCTGCGATAGTGCACGCGGGGTGGCGGGGCATGCTTGATGGTATTGGCGCACAAACACTACAGTCTATGCGCGATTCTTTTGGTACGCGTCCAGAAGATTTGCAGGTTTTTATTGGTCCGTGTGCCAAGCAGTGTTGTTACCAGGTAGGTGAAGATTTTTTGCAGCATTTAAAGTCTTTTTCGTGGGTGGACAAAGTGATAGAACGCCGTGAAAATGGGCTCTTTTTTAATCTGCCGCTCTGTAATAGTTTGTTATTACAAGATGCGGGGGTACGAAGCACTTCTATTTCATATACATATAACGAGTGCACGATCTGCAACTTTTCTTTTTGCTCGTATCGACGAGATGCTGCTGCTTCGTGCCGCCAGCTTGCGCTTATAGTGCTGCGTTAAAATTTTTATTTTAAGTCGTGAGCCTTTATAATTTTTAAGATTAATTAATAAAGAGTGAGAAGAACTTTTTGTTAATCGCTTTCTACCTATTCAAGGGAATAGAAAGCGTTAACGAAGATCTTCATGTAGAGAGCTTTATCATAGTAACCAAGGTTAGTCCGTTGTGTCACAGCCCTCTTTATGCTACCATTGCTTGTAACGAGTAATGAGATCTGATCAATAAACCTGCTGTCGCCAGTTGTTATGCGAAAGCTGTATTACCAAGGGGTAAACGACCATGATAGCGCAATTATTAGCAAAAATTTTGGGCACCGATAATGCCCGCCAATTACGTCGACTACAACCACTGGTACATTTAATAAATGAATTTGAGCCGCGTATAAGTGTGCTTTCTGATGTCGAGCTTGCCTTAAAAACCCAAGAATTCCGTGAACAACTTGCTCAAGGGCGTAAGCTTGATGATATTTTGCCTGAAGCTTTTGCTGTTGTGCGCGAAGTGGGTAAACGTACCATGGGGCAACGCCATTTTGATGTGCAGTTGATCGGCGGCATAGTATTACATCAAGGCAAAATTTCTGAAATGAAAACAGGTGAAGGTAAAACTCTCACCGCTACGTTACCGCTCTATCTTAACGCGCTTGAAGGCAAAGGTTCTCACTTAGTAACGGTAAACGACTATCTTGCTCGTCGTGACTCGGAGTGGATGTCGCCGATTTTTAGATCACTTGGTCTTGAGGTTACGGCGTTGCAAAATCAGATGGGCGATACTGAAAGAAAGAAGGCCTATGCTGCCGATATTTTATATGCAACGAATAATGAGCTAGGTTTTGATTACCTTCGCGATAACATGAAATTTAGACTGCAAGACTATGTGCAACGTGATCTTAATTTTGCCATTGTCGATGAAGTTGACTCGATTTTGATCGACGAGGCTCGTACGCCGCTTATTATTTCTGGATCTTCAGACGATAGTAGCAAAGTCTATGGCGAAGCCGATCGCGTTGTTAAGCATTTGAAAAAGACAACTGATTATGAAGTTGACGAAAAAGCTCGTTCAGTCCAATTGACTGAAGATGGTAATGATCGTATTGAAGCTGCATTTAACGTCAAGAATCTTTATGCTATTGAAAACATTAATCTTCTGCATCATGTAAACCAAGCGTTACGTGCCCACTCGTTATTCAGACTTGATGTTGATTATGTGGTGAAAGACAACGAACTTCTTATTGTTGATGAGTTCACCGGTCGTATTTTGCCCGGTCGTCGTTATAGCGATGGACTGCACCAAGCATTGGAAGCAAAAGAGGGTGTTGACGTACAACGCGAGAGCCAAACACTTGCTTCTATTACACTGCAAAACTATTTCAGACTCTATAAAAAATTAGCAGGTATGACGGGTACAGCGGTAACTGAAAGCGAAGAGTTTTATAATATTTATAAACTCAACGTCATTTCGATTCCTACCAATAAACCGATGATCCGTATTGATCAACCAGATCTTATTTTCTTGACCAAAGAAGCCAAATATAAATCGATTGTTGATGATGTCAAAGAGCGCTATACCAAAGGACAACCAGTTCTTATCGGTACGATTGCGATTGAGACGTCTGAGTATTTGAGTGCCATTTTGACTATGAATGGCGTTCCGCATGAAGTCTTGAACGCAAAACAACATCAACGCGAGGCAGAGATTGTTGCTCATGCTGGCGAAGCTGGTCACATTACCATTGCTACCAACATGGCTGGTCGTGGTACTGATATTAAATTGACGCCAGAGTCTTTGGCGCAAGGCGGTTTGTATATTCTTGGTACCGAACGTCATGAAAGTCGTCGGATCGACAATCAGTTGCGTGGTCGTTCTGGTCGTCAAGGTGATAAGGGTGAATCGCGTTTTTATATTTCACTTGAAGACGATCTTATTCGTATTTTTGCTGGTGACACACTCAAAAAAAACATGCAGCGCTTTGGCATGAAAGATGACGAGATTATTGAGTCGCCTTTTGTTTCACGTACCATCGAGCGCGCACAAGAAAAAGTAGAAAAACATAACTTTGAAATTCGTAAACATCTTATTGAGTACGATGATGTGTTAAATCAACAACGTATGGTTATTTATAACTATCGTCGTGATGTTCTTGAAGGCGAAGAAAAGATTTTTAATCTTGTTCGTGATCTTGTTATTAGCACGATACAAGACTTTTTTGCAGCGTATTTCCCATCACGCGTTGTAACAAAAGATGGTCTTGAGATGCTCTTTAAAGATTTGAGTTTTATCACCGGTATTAGCATTACCGCATTTGAGCAAGCACCGTTTGCACGTGATAATAGCGATAATCTTAAACAAGATGTTATTAATTTCTGTCTTGAAAAATACACGCTGTATCGTAGCCAACAAAAAGAAGAAGTTATCCGTGACGCTGAGAAATGGCTCATTTTAGAGACCGTTGATCAAGCATGGAAGCAACATATGATCAATATAGATCATTTGAAAGAAGGTATTGGTCTGCGCAGTTGGGGTCAAAAGAACCCGCTTATTGAATACAAGCGCGAAGCATTTAGCATGTTTCAGGACATGATGCAGTATATTCGCCGTGATATTGTGGGGCATATCTTCCATCTGAATCTTGATCTCTTTAATAAAGCAGAGCTTGAAGCTAAGCGCGAACGTGAATTAGAAGCCTTAAATATGCTTTCTGGCGACACTTCGGGCAATATTCAGCCTCATAATCTGCCTGGTGAAGGCAAGCAAGAGCCGCGTATTGGTCGAAATGATCCGTGCCCGTGTGGTTCAGGCAAGAAGTATAAAAAGTGCTGCGGCGCTTAAGCTTAGGCAAAGACAAGCAATTTTAAAGTAAAAATGGCCTGACGGGAGTTTTCTTGTCAGGCCATAGCGTTTCTATGGGTGCTTTTATAGTCAAAATCATGATCTGATAGTATCTACGGCTAATAAGATTTACCACTTGAAATTATTTGCAACTATGATAAACTGTATATATCCCTTGGAAAAGGGGTAAAAAAATAAGAAGTTTTCGGGGGAAATGGAGGAGTATCCTGATGAAAAAGTTATCTTTTATGTTTAGTTGTATGAATTTACTTGCGGGTATAAGCCCTTTGATGGGGATGAGCCCAGCAGTTGATCTTTGTAAAGTGTCTGTAGGTCAGTTACCGTTTAACCCATTTGTGCCTCGCGTTGCGTGGAGCATTCAAAAATCTAGTATGGTTGAGGCATTAATGCCCGCCACGTCCAAGGCCTTTAGTGCTTTGGCGTATACAACACTCGCTCGCCGTCCTATGACATCTCAAGCTTATGTACCGAAATTAAAGGTGCTTGAATCTGCTTTAACGACGCCGTGCGAGAATGTTGATCTTTCTCAAAAAAATTTAACATTATTTTCTCTTGTTGCAGGGCTTATAAAAAGTCATGCGATAAAATCTAAGGTTAAACCCATAATGGTTATGAGAAGAGATGCCTGTAATGCTGTATCTTTACTAGGAAAAATGACAACAGGCGAGCCTTCTTTTTGTGGAATTTCTACGAGAGATACAATCGATGTTTTAGTAGGAGGCAGAGCAAAAGTTGTTTCTGTATGGGAAGAACTTGATGCTGTTGCTCAAAATCTTATTGATAGCGCTAACGATACTTCATGGAATCCTGGTGATTCTACTGCAAATAAAAATTGGGATATACCTGAGGTTTCTTATCAGTCCATCGAAGAGACTATTCCTGAACATGAACAATGTTTATTGCGAGACTTTGACGCTTTAGCACGACAAACTGTTGAGTGTATGAAGCGCGATACCTCTGAAGCGGAACGCTTGTTAGGTGAATATGATAAACTTGCTCGCCAGACTCATAATAAGATGGCAGCTGAGAATAACGTAGTGCAATGGTATGATGTGTCGCTAGATCACCAAGATCTTTTGGTTGAAACAGGGGCTATTCCTATGCCTACCTATACAAAAAAAATATAAAATGGTTACGTGGCTGGACAAACAGTAAGCAATTGTTCAAGAAGGCCTATGCCCCCAAAAAAAACAAGTTATGTCTTGACGAAATGTACTCCAGTGGCAAGAAATTTCTCCCAATCATCAAGATCATCTCATAAAAACAGATTTAAAAAATAGACCAAAGCAAGATAAAGATCTTCCCTTAAAGAAGGTCTTTTTTTTGCTTTATTGAGAAGAGTGATGGGCTTATGCTATGTTTTTTAAAAGAGTATTTCTTTTAAAGGGGATTGTTATGGTTTTTGATACGCGTTCACGTGTTTATAAAAGCTATCTTTTGGCCATTGTTATCATTGGAATAACATCCAGTGTTGATGCCTATGCTATGGCATCTATGCGTGAAGGGGCAACGCGCATTTGGAGTTCTATGGCTCGGTCTGGTGCGGCTCTTTTTAAAGCAAATGCACAAAAAGTAGTATTAAAGGAATTTACGCAGAACAGCCTCAAAGAGGCTATTGAGTCGCTCGTAAAAGGACGAGTGCCTCAATCATTTGAAAGTCCTCTTAAAAAATTGATTAGTGGACCGGTGGTTGATCGGGCAACGATACAAGTTTTTGAGCGTAATATAGCACAAAAAGCAGAAACGCCAGGCACATCTTTTTTGCAATTTTTTCAAAAAAATGCTGAAACCAAAGAGCTTAATTTATCTCCAAATATGTTAAACAAACTTAAAGTTCTAGGTAAAGCTACAGAATCTATTGAGCGGCAGAAAGCTTTGGGTGTTATAAAAGAACTTATACAGACTCCTGAAGGGAGATTAAGCGTCGATGCGGCGCTTAATCTTTTCAAAAAATCTCCTCAAGGAGGGGTTGTCTGGCCAATGTTGGAAGAGGATCTTCGTGAATCGATAGAAGCAGCACTGCAAAAATTAGAGGTAAAAGTTGTTTCGTTGCCAGCTGATTACTGGTTAGAAGGAAAAGTTGGTGGAACATTTCCTTACAGTGAAAAGCTTGCACTTAAATTGCAGAAAGATGTCTTTACTGATCTCAATATTCCGCAAGAGATTATTGATAAAACTATAAAAGGGATTACACCGCCTCCTTTTGCGACGACAGTTTCGCAACCAGGTTCCGCCTATGGCTCGCCACTGTATCCAGCTACACAGAGTGGGCAATTAGTAGTACGTACGGTGCCAGCAGGTATTCCTGGGCAACCATCAGAAGCATTGTTAAGAGGAACAGCAGAAAGACAGTTAGTAACCGATCCTGCCATCGCAGGAGCTATTGTTTCACGCAGAGAGAGCGATAAGCAACTTGTGTTGAGTGATAAAGGGATAGATTTCTTAGGTGCTACATTAGACGCTTTGGGTAAAGAAGTGAGCAGTGCGAAAAGTTCTTTAATGACAGTGCCTGTAGCGGTTACCATGATAAGCAAAGTTTTGAGTATAATCCCTCAACAAAAGTTAGAACCTGTCTTCATACAACCATCATGTCTGCCTGAATCTATGTCATTTGAAGGTAACTCAAGCTCTCTTTTGAATGAAGCTGGGGATGTTTTGGCCATTATTGGTCATACCAAGGTAAATGGGTATATGCCTGCTCTTGTTACACATTCGGTAGTTGAGCAGCTGAAAGAATTGCAAAAAACTCTCGGGTATGCAGCGTGCGTGCAGCCCGTTATGATGATTGACACGCAGAAGTATGAGCCGAAACTTTTGGAAGGGGTTAAAGAGGAGCAATCTGGGTTATTAACTACTCTTGCGCTGTATATACCGCCAACGGTTGAAAAAGTCCGTGCAATGAAGGAGCGTTCGACGCTACCAAAACTTAAAAAGATTAAAGATTCGGCCACTGTGAAGGAATTTAAAGCCCGTCAAGACGTAAAGACTGGCGAGATTTCAACCGTGGGTACTGAATTGCTCAAAAAAGTTTTGGGTGAATCATTTGATGCAGAAAGTTTTTATGGAAATTTGATAAAGCAGACTATTACAGAAGAGCGCGAAGTTGATGATGCTTTAGTCCAACAATGGGTCACTGCCGGAGGGCCTGTGCAATCAGATATGAGCCTTGCTGACAGATTAGAGCACTCTTTGCTATTGTTCCATGCCTATAATGGACTTGTGGCGTTACAGGGCAAAGATTCTAACGCCAGAGAGAGTCTTAATAATCTCAAATTAACTATCTTTACGGTATTAGGCGAAAATGAAGATAGTATGAGAATACAAGAACGACTTGCAAAGATCATAGGTGAGTAAAACTACTCTATTATTTGGTAGAAAGAGTAGCGAGGGACAAGATATATATCTTGTCCCTCGCTTTTTAGTAGAGCGTGATAAAAGGTCTAGCTGTGTTAAAGTTTGAGTTTTTTATACACTTTTTCAGCCGTTTTTTTGAGGGCGTTATTGTTAATTTTAGTTATGCGTTGTTGCGCATTTAGTATGCGATCAACGCGATGTTCTCCAGTAAGTTCTTTATCAGCAGCTATAGCTTGAAATTCTCTTATAATCTCGCTTGTTGTAACAACATCATGCGCTAAGGCGCTGTCATAACCATTTTCTTTGCTTGGAGAAAATCGTGCAGCGAGTCGAGCAGCAGTAAGCTCTTTTTCTTTTTGTTCTCCGAGAGACTTTTCTTTTAATACGGTATTAAAAGATTTATTGAGGAGCTTTTTAAAGCTTGGCTCAGCATTAATTGAGCGTTCTTCTCTCTTTTTAAAGAAAGCATCGCTGGTAAGTGTGAAGGCTTTATTGCGTATATAACTGAGCGTCTGTTCTTCGATTTCAGAATATTTTTTATTACGAAGACGTACAAGCTCAGCTCCTTTTTGATCTTCAGTTTTAGCTTCTAGCTCTTCAGTTTGTTCTTCTATGATGTCTTCAGCTTTATTTAAAGGTAGAGAAGTATCTTCGTGGTGAAGACGCAGTGCTTCAGTCCGTTTTTCAAAAGCAGTTTTTGGCTGTAGTGCAATAATTTCAGCTAAAGCATCATCGAGGGAAAGTATTTCATAAGCAAGTCCCGCTCCTCGTACGATCTGCTCTAACTCGGCACGTTGCTTTTGAGTAAGTCTCTTTGGCATTTCTCGCGTAGTTTTGCCCGCAGGATTTTGCTGGTCCTTGTGTTGAATTTCTTTCAGTGGTTGCAACACTTCATTAATAATCTTCGGCATACGAGATGTGTCAGCAGCTTCGTAGGAAAAGGGAGGTGTATCTTTTTCTCTGCGTCGTAACTCTTCTAAGCACTTTAGGTCTTTTTTGCATTTAATTTCTTCGAGCTGCTTAAGAGCTTCTCTACGTTTTGATTCTTCTCTACGCTTAAGTTCAAGCGCCCATGTTTCGGCAATGTACTTGAGTTTAGGTTTATTTTCAGGTGTTTTATCGGTCGTTAAAAAATTGATAGCGCTTGCTACCATATCAGCTTTCCACGTTGATGGGCTACTTTCTATAAGAGAAATTGCCACTTTTTGTAGAGGATTTGCTGTGGCTTCTACAGGAGGTGGAGGAGCAAAAAGGGCGTGAGTTGTGATAAGTGCGAAGGTGAGAAGTATTTTTGAGCGGTTCATAAAAAATCCTTTTTTAACGTTATAGGACAAAGCAATTTTGCCCCTTATTAACAAGTAATTTTTTTAAAAATTAAAAGTTTTATAATTCAGAAGCCCTGCTTATTGCATCGAGCTCTTTCTGTTCGGCAATTTCAGCCGCTTCTTGTTCTTTAAGACCTTGTCTGTAGGCCCATCTTTCCATCTCAAATAATGTGTCTTCCGACTGTCTTTTTTCTCTTTCTTTTTCTCTAGCTACCTGCTCGTCTATTTCTGCCTGTTCATCTTTTTCTCTTTGTTCCTCTTCTTTCTCATCTTGGGTTCTTCGCTCTCTCTCTTCTTTAATATTTTTTTGCACTTTTTCTTGTTGTTCTGCTTCTAAAAACTTCTGAGCAGCCTTTAATTTGGCAGCTAACTTTAGTGTATCGGCTCTTTTGTTTGATAAAGCATCAAAATCTTTGAGAAACTTGTTATACGCCTTACTGTCATCTTTAATGAGAGCTTCGATTGCATTTTTAAGTGTTCGATAGACGATCTGTTCATTTTTAGGAATAAGAAGTAGAGATGCGGATACTTGGTACTGGTTGAATGTTTTATAAAGGTCTTCAGGTGTTTCTATGCGATCTTTCATTCTAGTGGTGAGTTTGTCTAGAGCGACACTAAGGGACTCTATTAAGATGTTATGAGCTTTTTCTATTACGGTAGCTAGATTTTGTTCGAGCTGCTTTTTTTGGACCTCATTAAAACTATTCGATTGCCCCTTTTGCGCTTCTTGTAAGTTCTTTTCTAGAGCCGCTTTTTCTTGAGTAAGGCGGCTTATATTAGCAGTAGCTTTTTTCGCTTTCGTTTGGCTGTTGTTCATTCCAAGGAGGTTTCCTGCAGCAAAAAGCAGGCTTATGACTATAACGTTTGAAATTTTCATACGGTATCCTTTTTATAAGTTCCTACTTATACGTAAACTGTTTCAAAAACAGGGGGCAGGATTGCTCCCGCCCCCTGGTAAATTTATGCAAGTAGCTTCAGAGCAGCCTCTTGACCTTGTTTTTCAAGATCGCGAGCGCTACTAACTACTTTTTTTTTCCGGCTGTCTCGTCCTTCTTAATTCGCAAGGCTTTTTCAAGAGTATAAAGTATTGTTTCTTCTTTTATTATTTCACGAGCATCGTCTTCTATTCTTTTTATATTTTTAAGAACGATATTTTTTTCTGCGTCCGTCTCTAGCCCTTCGGTTTGTAACATTCCAAGGCTCTCTATAGCTTTTTTAAGCGCTGTGAGTTGTTGAGCTATTTCGTAGTTTTTTTGGCCTTTCTTTATTGAAGAGAAATCCTCGCCAACTACCTTTTCAGGCATCTCATTTATAAACTCTGGATTTCTTTCGTCTCTAATTTTTGCTTGCTCAAGATTACGCAGGCGGCGTTCGATGGCCGCTTGTATTGGTTTTTGTTCAGTCTCAGCAAGACCTGTTGCTCTTGCGCTAGCATGAGTTAATGTATTAAATAGCTTTTCGTAGCCAGGTTTAGCTTGATCAGGATTAGCCTGAACTTTTTCTTTGAGTTCGTTCAGAGCTGTTGCAAGGAGAGAGTTCCTACCAGCCTTTTTAGCGTCGGCTGTCCAAGCATTGACTGCCTTAGAAGCATCGCTCGCAATTTTTGCCTGATCGTATCTGTCCTGTATCTTCTCTAAAATCGTTATATCTTTTAGAGTTGTAGAATCTAGATTAGCTATCTTTTTAAGAACTGTCTTATCCATAATATCATCAGCAGCTACGAATGGAGCAAGTTCTTTGTTCGTTCTATTGAGAAGTTCTTCAGCGTATGTTTTGACACTTTCAACATCCTTCATCTCTGCGCGATTTTTAATCTCGAGAATGTTAGCTTTTCTGGTTGCGAGTTCGTCTTCATTTAAAGCTCTGTCTTGAGTTAGAAAATTTTTCTCAAAATCAAGGTCTTTCAAAGCTTTATTGCTAGCTAGAATTTTATTATTTAGATCTTTATTCTCAGTGGATTTTTGATAATATCCTATTTCTTTTTCGGCGAGTCTTCTTTTTGAGCCTTTTTCATTAAGCTCTTTCAATAATGCAGTGGATTCATTAAAACGGCCTGTTCGGTCTTCAGCTGTTTCCTTTTTAGCAGCAGCTTCTACAGCTTCCTGTTCTTTGGCAGCTTTTTCTGCGGCCATTTTTTTAGCAGCCTCAGCTCTTGCTGTTTCTTTTCGTTCTTCGGCAGCTTTTTCTTCAGCTACTTTTTTCGCAGCTTCATCGAGAGCTGCTATTTTATCTAAGAGTTTTTTACCAAAGTCTTGTACGCTTTGTGCACTGTTAACATCTTTACGTCCCATAATGTCTTTGATGGCAGGCCCAACCTTGAGTCGAGAGTTTGGAGCTGTATCAGTGGCGAATTTTAATTGTTGTGCCTTTAAATCGCTTAAGGCTTTATTAATTGCTAAAACTTCTCGAGCAAGTTTTATAGTTTCTTCACCAAAAGACTTATCATCAATACTTGCAGTTAAAAGCCCCTCTTCAATTTCGCTTAATCTTGTACCTTCTTCAAGATAGTTTCTTAAATTCTGAATAGTTGCAGTTGTCTCTTTTATATAAGCTGCAGCAGCAGCTTGTGTTGCTTGAGCTTTGGCTGCTTCGGCTTTGGCTGCTTTGGCGGCAACTTCTCTATCGTGAGCCTGTTCTTTTTCGATTTTATCTTTTTCTGCCTTGATTCTAGTTTCGTCTTTATCAGCTTTGTCTTTTTCCAATGCTGCTAGAACCTTTGCTTTATCTACTGCTAAAAGAGCAGCTTCACCTTCTAGTTTTGCCTGATCCGTTATTTCTTTTTTAGCTTTTGCGTCTAGTAGTTGTTTAGCTTCAGCCTCTGCCCGTTTATTTTCTTCTAGAGCATCTTTTAGTTTTTGATCAGCGGCTGCAGCGGATTGAGCATTTTGTATTAATATTCCATCCAAAGCGTTTATATAGACAGCTCTCTCTTTTTGTAGCTTTTCTTCAGCAGCAACTTCTGCTAGTTTGGCTTTTTCAAGATCTGCTTGTGCTTTTGCTTGTTTTTCTTGCGTGGCTTTTTCTTCTGCTAAGCGTTTAACTTCGTTTTCAGCAGCAATTCTAGTTGCTTCTTTTTGGGATTCGATAGTGCGTGCTTCTTGTAATGCAGCTTCTGCAGTTTTTGCAGCTTCTGCAGCGGCTTGAGCGCCTCTTTTTAATATTTCATCCAAAGACTTTTTGTAGATGTCTTTGGATTTTTGGAGTTCTTTTTCAGCAGCAACTTCTGCTAGTTTAGCTTTTTCAAGATCTGCTTGTGCTTTTGCTTGTTTTTCTTGCGTGGCTTTTTCGTCTACTAAGCGTTTAGCTTCGTCTTCAGCCGCTATTCGAGCCTTTTCTTTTTGAGCTTCGACAATGCGTGCTTCTTCTAATTTGGCTTTAGCAGCTGTTGCTTCGTCTGCAAGTTTTCTACGAGCAGCCTCAGCTGTTTTTGCAGCGGCTGTCGCTTCGTCCGCAAGTTTTTTGCGAGTAACTTCTGCTGTTTTTGCAGCAGCTTTTGCTTCGTCCGCAAGTTTTTTACGAGTAGCTTCTGCTGTTTTTGCAGCAGCTTCAGCGAGTATTGTTTGTTCAGTTTTCCATTCATCGATTTTTTTAAACAGGGGGTTTAATAGTGGTTCATTGCCTGTTTTATTGGCGGGGAGATTTATGTGTTTGAGAATTTCATCAACATGTGCTTGGGTCCATCTTGTACTGTCTTCTTTTTTCCATTTATCGACTTTTTGTAAGTCTAGTCGGCCAAAGAGGGAGCCTGCTGCAAAAAGCAGGCTCATAGTTACAATGTTTAAAGTTTTCATAGGAAGATCCTTTATAGTGTTAATGTATGTTTTTATTAAAATGCAAAGCCGGCTTTTGCCCAGACAGCCCAACGATCAAGCACGGTGTTGTTGGCATCTGCAAATTCGTACGATCCACCGCCATCAATATGAATTGGGAAGTTTATGTTGTCCCAACGATAACCCATGGCAAGATGGAAGGTGTTGGTTAAAATAGCAGGGTGGGTTGCTGATTGCAGATCAAGTTGGTCTTCGGTTATTTTTCCTAAGCCTTCTGTGTACTCAGAAATATTAAAACCAAGGTTTACGTCGTTTGCGTCTGTTTCGGCGTAAATAGTACGTAGTGGATTGACCAGATTAGTCTCTTCATCTATTGAGGTCATATTGGCTTTGAATGCAGGTGCATCTTCATCAGTTGGCCATGGGCAATCAAGTTTGACACATTCTGATTGGCGGCAAAAGAGATTGTAGCCAAGTTCAATTCTGAATGCTGAAGCATTATACACTGCAGCTGTAGTGATGTTATGTGCAAGGCGTGGTGATACTTCGACATTGCTGGTAAAGACATTGATACCAGGAGTAAAGAGGTAAGGGTTATTGGTATCAATAGCTTCTTGTGCCTGAGCTACATTTGCATAAACAGCTTGGTAACGGCTCCAAGGTTTATTTTTTACGTCAAATGAACGTTTTTGGGTGTTCTTAAATAAGTATTGTGTGTTGGTAGAAAATTCAGTAGAGAACCAATGGTTTTTGGCGTCGTTTTTCCAGAGAATATAGCCACCTTCCATACCTGTTTCAAATCCGAAGTGGCCGCCGTTGCCAACGATTGGTTCAAAGACATATTCAGCTTTTGCTTTGTTGCCTGTTGGTATAATTAAGCCGCCGTAAAAAGCAAAGTGAGCTTCAGGACAAGGCAGTATTTCGCCTCCAATTTTTATATCGATATCAGCAAGACCTATTTTTGCTTCTGGGCAATCACAGGCAACTTTGCCATAGCACCAAGCTGATTGATTAAAGGCTTGTCTCATAGAAGATACAGCGCCAGTTGTTAACGTAACCGCTGGATCAAGAATATTTTCTGACAGATTTACGGTATTTTTTACGCGGGTAAGTGGTGCTGAAATGCTCATCCACCAGCCATCAGTCTGTTTTTCATTCCAATAGAACAGTTGTTTGTAATGGAGACCAAGACCCATTACTGATTGATTCATGCTAAAGCAGATGTTGCTTTTAAAGTCATCGTCGCCTGTGGTGATGATATTGAAGTGTTGGGCATCAATAGATGTTGACTCAAGTTGGATAATGTTGGTTGATTCCAGACTTGTTTTGCAGTCAGGCATAAAGTAGCTGGCAAGACGTTCGTCTTTGAGTGATTTGCTGCCGAATAATACAGCTTCAACAGCTCCGCCTCTACCATTTTCACGCACGTGGGCGCGTTCGTTACGAAATCCTGCAAGGTACATTGCTTGCATAGAGGTATCAAGAGGACGCACTGAAAAGAAAGTTTTGCTCGATGCTTCGCACGAGCAAGAATCGCACGATTTTTTCGTGGTGCAGCAGTCTGCTGCGAGTTGTGACGCTGCTGTTCCTGCCGTGGCAAGAATGAGCAGTAAGCTTAGTTTCTTCATTAGTTCTCCTTGGAGAAAGTGGGTGAAATGACACTGATTTGATTTCTACCATGCGCTACTCTTTAAAGTCAACTTATTGGTAACGTTGCGTGTGAAGTGTGACGGCCAACATAAAAAATTAGCTTTGGAGTAGAACTTAATATAAGTGATGATTGTTTTAAGAGTGTTTGTTTTAGTCGTACTTTTTGTCTACATTCCAGGGTATACTGGGAATATATCGTTAAGCTAAATTTCAAGTTTTATGTTTGTGATTTTAAAGGATATCCCCGTGGCTTTTGATCCTAAAAAAATTAATCCTGCAAAGACCCTCTATCTTATCGATGGATCGTCATTTTTATATCGGGCTTATTACAGTCTCAAACCTATGCATACACCTGATGGTCGCCCTGTGCAGGCGGTGTATGGTTTTTGCCGTATGATCAAAAAATTGATCGACACAGTAACACCTGAGCACATGGTTTTGGTATGGGACAGTAAAGGTAAAACTGCGCGTCATGAACGCTACCCAGCTTATAAGGCAACGCGTCAAGTAGCACCGAGCGATCTTTTTGGGCAAAAAGAGCAGATCATGCAATTTGCCGAGATGATTGGTCTTAAGCAGCTCGCACAAGAGGGTGTTGAGGCAGATGATCTTTTATACTCGTTGGCACGCGACGCAGCAGCACAAGGCCTGTTTGTGGTTATGTTGACTGCTGATAAAGATATGGGACAATCACTTGCTGAAAATGTTGTTTTGTATGACACGTTTACTGATGCCTACGTAACGACAGAGTCGTTTGAAGCAGCAAAAGGTTTTCCTGTTGCAAAATTGCCCTTTTATTTTTCTCTGCTCGGTGACGCATCAGATAATATTCCTGGGGTGAAGGGTATTGGTAAAAAAGGTGCTCTTGATCTGGTGCAGCAGTTTGATTCACTGGACCATCTTTATGCTCGTCTTGGTACCGTGAATCCACGTTTTAAAAAATTGCTTGAGCCATCTCGCGATGATGCTTTCCTGAGTTATGATCTCTTTTTGCTGCGTTATTACACAACAGGGCTAACGCTTGATGATCTTGTTTTTAATCCAGCAGGCTGGGACAATGCGCGACAGCTTTTTAAAGAGTTAAATTTCAAAAGTATGTTGGTTGAAAAAGAGTCGACACCTGAATCGCGTGAAAAAAAATATACAGCCTGGGACAAGTATGATTTTCGTACAATAACTACTATCGAAGCTCTAGAATCTCTCTGTGTCGACTTGCGTGCAGCTGGTCTTTTTGCTTTTGATACAGAAACTGACGGCGTAAAACCGTTGCAAAATAGACTTGTAGGTATTTCTGTCTGTTACAAAGAGAGTTTGGCATTTTATATTCCCTGTGCTCATAAAGTTGAGACGCCCCATCTGAGTGTAAATGACGTTGTACGAATTATGCAGCCGCTTTTTGAAGATGAGCAGATAAAAAAAGTCGCACAGAACACTAAGTTTGATCAGCTCGTATTGTTTAATGCCGGTATTATGGTGCGTGGCGTAATCTTTGACACTATGATTGCAGCGCGCCTAGTAGCAAAAGAGTGGGAGAAAGCATCACTCAAATTCTTATCGCAACACTATTTTGATGAAGCGATGTTGAATTATGAGGATATGGTTGAATCTGCAGGTTATAAAGATTTTTCTGAAGTGCCACTTGATCGTGCAACGCTCTACTCAGCTGCTGATTCACACCAGACGTTTAAGCTGTATCACCTACTTGCAAAAAAACTTGAAGAAGAAAAACTCGCTAAACTTTTTACTACACTTGAGCAGCCATTGACACAGGTGCTTTTTGCTATGGAGGCTACTGGCATCCGTTTTGATACATCAGAGCTGAAAGAGCTGGATGTCCAGGTGAGTATACAGCTAGCACAGCTTGAAGATACGATAGCGCACTATGCTGAAAAAAATCGTGGTGAAATTAATCTTAATTCGCCACGTCAGATAGAACGATTACTTTTTACAACGTTGGGCTTACCACCACAAAAAAAGAGTTCTAAAGGTTCTGGCTATTCGACCGATCAAGAGGTTTTGCGGGCGCTGATAGATAAGCATCCAGTACCCGGGCTTTTATTGTCGTATCGTGAACTTTTTAAACTTAAAAGTACCTACATTGATTCATTGCCGACCTTTGTGAACCCAAAGACGGGTAAAATTCACACAACGTTTAGCCAAATAGCGGTCGCTACAGGCAGACTTTCAAGCTATGACCCAAATCTGCAAAATATACCTGTTTCAGGTCTGGGACTTGAAGTTCGTGCAGCATTTAAGCCTGATGAGGGCAATGTGCTGCTTTCGGCAGACTATTCACAAATCGAACTGCGTGTATTGGCCCAATTGTCACGTGATCCTGCGTTGACGCAAGCGTTTATCAAAGGTCACGATATTCATGCAGAGACAGCGGCTCGGCTCTTTGATGTGCCGTTGGATCACGTTTCGCATACGCAACGCCAAGTTGGTAAACGTATTAACTTTAGTATTTTGTATGGTTTGACGCCCTATGGCTTGTCACAGGATTTGGGAATTTCGTTTAGTGATGCTAAAAAGTATATTGATCGCTATTTTGAGCAATATACTAAAGTTCTTTCGTGGATGGAGCATATTGTGGAAGAGACCAAGCGTCTTGGTTACGTCAAAACTTTGGGCGGTCGCAGGCGCTATATTCCTGCAATTCATGAGAAAAACAGGTCACTGTACGAGGAAGCTCGTCGTATTGCGATTAATACGGTAGCTCAGGGTACGGCAGCTGAACTTATGAAGTTGGGTATGCTTGTGCTTGATAAAACGCTTAAAAAGCAGGGTCTTGGGGCGAAAATTTTACTACAAATCCATGATGAATTGGTCTTATCAGTACCTGTGCAAGAGCTTGAAAAGACTGAAAAACTTGTTCACGAAGTTCTTGAGGGCGTTGTGCAGTGGACGGTTCCGTTGGTGGTAACAATGCGTCATGGAGCTAATTGGAAAGAGGTTTCAAAGTAATTAAACTAGTTTTTGATTACTTGAAAAAGGGCTGGAAGCATGAGCTTTGGTAAGATTGTGGCTGCCAGAGCCGAGGTTGACAGAGGCAATAGGGTTTAAGTATACTATCTTATGTCCGTTATTGGGGTGTACAGAATAGACAGCTTCAGCATAGCAGCATCTTAAGCGCCCTTACATCGACGGAATATCAAAAGTTATAATCGATTTATGCCAAAACAAAAGGATTTTTAGCATGGCAACTAGTAAAACGGGTGGTTCTACATCCAATAATCGTGAGAGTCAAAGTAAACGATTAGGCATTAAGTTGTTCGGCGGCCAAGAAGTTTTTGGTGGTGAAATTATCGTACGTCAACGCGGAACCAAAATTCACCCTGGTGTGTTGGTTGGCAGAGGCGGCGATGACACCTTATTTGCTATGGCTCCTGGTTTTATAAAATTTCATTACAGTAATAGAGGCCGCAAGCTTGTATCGATCGTAGCAACGCGCTAAACGTTTTGTTGCTTAATTGACAGTGGTTGTGGTTGCTCTTCTTTTATCCCTCTTCTTCATGTATTGGCGCATTTTAACTTTGTTGAAACATTGTAGAACGGGTTATTTAAAGATGGGTTAAGCACGCAAAGAACATTCTGATTGAACGCTGTCAGGTAAAAAAGCTTGCCTAAAATACTGAATCTTGTTAGAACAGCTTGTGATTGACGTGTTTTCAACAGTTCTTTGAACGGAGAGAGTTCCATGGTAACGACGCCACGTTTTCATTTTCTTAAATATCGCTTTATTGCTGGCTCAATCTCAGCAGGTTTAATTTTCGGATTTTTTGCTTACGCGGGATTTTTGTATTTTTCGCGTGGCTATGTTTTCACCTATAGTATTGATTTTACTGGTGGTACACAGACGCTCTTTAAGTTTAGTGAGCCAACAAATTCAGCTAAAGTTCGTGAAATTCTTGAAAATTCTGGTTATGCCGGATCTCAAACACGTGAATTTTCTGCGGGACGTGAAGTACTTGTTCGTGTAAAAGATTTCTCTAATGACTCTAAGGGTCTTGGCGAAAAAATGGCAGAAGTTTTACGTACAAATATGCCAGGAACTTCGATTGATATTTTACAAAGCGAAGGCGTTGGTGCCGGTATTGGTGCTGAATTGCGTGCTAATTCAACAAAAGCAGTTTTGATTGCGCTGTTAGCAATGTTGATCTACATAGCCTTTACTTTCTGGTCATTTGCCTTTGCCTTTGGAGCAATTCTTGCCCTGTTTCATGATCCTATATTAGTTTTGGCAGCGTATGTTCTTTTGCAACGTGACATTTCGATTAACGTTATCGGTGCGATTTTAGCGGTTATCGGTTATTCGATAAACGATACCATCGTTATCTTTGCGCAAATTAGAGAAAATATTAAAAAATTACCTGGTGTCTCATTATACGAGATCGTTGATCTGAGTATTAATCAGACGCTGCGTCGTACGCTGCTTACCAGTTTTGCAACGTTGCTGTCAGTTTTGGCAATGTTACTTCTCGGCGGCGAAGCACTCCGTGACTTCTCCCTGACAATGCTTATAGGTATTGTGGTGGGTACGTACTCATCAATCTATGTTGCAAGCCCTGTTATGATGATGCTTTACAAGAATAAATAAGCGCATTTGTGGCTTGTACTTTAGAGTGCTTTTTGACTTAGAAGTAGTAATTCGAAATAGTTCATGTAGGTGAGTAGCGCTTAGGTGTGAAAGAGCTTTTTTGTGCACCATTGTGTACTTAATTGTTTTATCGCCTCTTGATTGGCTAGTCCTATGATAGGTACGTTTAACGTATATAAGCAAAAAGTAGAGTCACATTAAAACATCATTAAGGTTTGTATGGTTAAAAATGTATTGGGGGTTAGGGTATGAAGGACAACGGAGTTAAAACACCGGGTCATGTCGTTGAAAAGCAAGAAGAAGTGCGTGATAAAGTTGATGTCGTGTCACCTGTTGCTGAACATGTAGTCAAAGAGACGCCGGTCAAACGAGCTGTTGCTGATAAATCTCCTCTTGTGATTAAAGATTCTTCGCCCGATAAAGTTGTTTTAGAAAAAGTTGCTATCGAAAAACCAGTGGCTGAAAAGTTATCTGTTGAAAAAATAGTGACTCAGAAGCCTACGGCTGAAAAGCCAACGGCTGAAAAGCCTGTGATTGAACAATCCCCCGTAGTACAGTCTGCGACTGAAAAGTCTGCGACTGAAAAATCTCCGCTCATAATTAAAGATTCTACGGTCGAAAAACCTGTAATCGAAAAATCTTCGGTCGAAAAACCTATAGTTGAAAGACCTACGGTCGAAAGACCTGCGGTTGAACACTCGATGCCTAAACAGCCTGTGATTGAAAAAAAACTTGTTGATACATCGGCTACGCCAATTATCGAAGAGTCATTTACGATTCCGCAAGTAGTTCCGGTTGATCGTGAAGTTGTTGAGCAGATAGTGCGTACTGAATCTCGTGAGCCTATGAATGACCCTATGCTTAATCAGAGCTCACCACACCATAGACAGAGTGATCAACAAAAAAATAGAAATAACTTCCGTAGTAGTAGCACTAACAAATATCGACCACAGCAAAGTAGCACCAGTGGAAGACGTCCACAACAACCGACTGTGCACCGCGATATGCCCTATAGTGATGATCGCGTCCAGGATCGCAAAGATGTTCCACTTGAAGAGATGAATTTGACTGAGTTGAACGTTGTTGCCCGCCGCCTTGGTATTGTTGGCGCAACGCTTATGAGTAAGATTAATCTCTTAGAGCGTATTCGTTATGTGCAAGCACACCCAGAAATCGAAATTGAAGTAGAAGGCGTACTTGAAAAATTGCCTGATGGATTCGGTTTCTTGCGTTCACAAAAATTTGATTATGTTTCAGGACCAGATGACATTTATGTCTCGCCTTCACAAATTCGTCGCTTTAATTTACGTACGGGCGATATGGTCTATGGCGCGATCAGAAAGCCAAAAGATGGCGAAAAATATTTTGCCCTCTTGAAGGTAACCAAGGTTAATGGCGAAGAGCCAGCAGCTTCGGGTGACCGTCCACATTTTGATCGTCTGTCACCATTACATCCTGATAAAAAGTTCATGCTTGAGACAACGCCTAATGTTATCTCGACCCGTATTTTGGATCTTTTTGCACCGATTGGCCGTGGACAACGTGGTCTGATCGTTGCACCGCCAAAAGTGGGTAAAACGGTATTGTTAAAAGACTTGGCATTAGCATTTACCGTTAATCACCCAGAAGCGTACTTGATTGTGCTCTTGGTTGACGAACGTCCTGAGGAAGTTGCTGATATGCAACGTACCGTTAAGGGTGCAAACGCTGAAGTTATTAGCTCGACCTTTGATGAGTCAGCTGAGCGCCACGTACAAGTAGCTGAAATTGTGCTTGAAAAAGCAAAGCGCCTGGTTGAGTCTGGCAAAGATGTTATTATTCTGCTCGATTCAATTACTCGTTTGGGCCGTGCGTATAATACGGTTGCTCCAGCTTCGGGCAAAGTGTTAACCGGTGGTATCGATGCTAATGCACTGCAACGTCCAAAACGTTTCTTTGGTGCAGCACGTAATACCGAAGAAGGTGGTTCGTTGACGATTATCGCAACGGCACTTGTTGAAACTGGTTCGCGTATGGACGAAGTTATTTATGAAGAGTTTAAGGGTACGGGTAATATGGAAATCCATATGACGCGTAAGCTTTCAAACCGTCGTGTCTACCCAGCATTTGACTTGCTTATTTCGGGTACTCGCCGTGAAGAATTATTGCATAACGAAGAAGACTTAAATAAAGTTTGGATTATGCAAAAGTTCTTAGCTTCGATGAACGTTATTGAAGGCATGGAATTCTTGATCGACAAGATGAAGAAGCTTAAAACGAACGTAGAGTTCTTGGACGCTATGAATAAAAAATCGTTGGGTGGCGGCCAATAGGCTGTAGCTTTCGAATTAATGTACGAAACAAAGAAAGCTCTCGAGTAACATCGGGAGCTTTCTTTGTTTTCATAAAGAGCGTAGTAGGGTTAGTGCAAAATATCTAAAAATAAATCTGAAAATTCTTGGCGCTGTGCTTTGTAGTGGCCGACAAAAGCAATCATGGCGCCGTTGTCGCCGCAGTATTTGGGTGCAGGAGCAAAGAATGGCTTTTGGTATTTAGACGCAGCATCTTGAAGTGATTGCCTGAGATATTTGTTGCAGGCAACGCCGCCGACAAAGGTAACGGCTTGAATCTCAGGATATTGTTTTAGTGCACGTTCAATAACAGTAGTTAGCATGTCGCGTACACAGACCAAGAGAGAGCTTGCGACTTGTTGTTTTAGTTCGAGGCTGTCTGAAAGTAATTTTTTTGTTTTTAAATCGTAGGCATTTCGAGCGACTAGGTCATAGAGCACGGCCGTTTTGAGGCCCGAAAAGCTCAAGTCGAGGGCTAAATGCTTAGATCGTGGATAGGAAAAGAAATCTTTAAAACCAACTTCAGTTGCTAATTTTTCAATTTCAGGGCCGCCTGGATAGGGTAAGTCGAGCATTTTGGCTACTTTATCAAACGCCTCGCCTGCTGCATCGTCACGCGTTTGACCAATACATTCATAGACGCCAAAATCACGAACTAAATATAACGAAGTATGTCCGCCAGAAGCAGCGATACAAAGATGAGGAAACGGGACGTTATTTTCGATGCATGATGAAAAAATATGCGCTTCAAGGTGGTTGACGCCGATAATCTGTTTTTCTTTGGCCCAGGAGAGTGCTTTAGCAAAACAGACTCCCACTAAGAGCGATCCTGGTAAGCCAGGTTTGGTGGTTACCGCTATAACGTCAATATCATCAAGCGTGACGTGTGCTTGTTCAAGGGCATCGTTTATAATGCCCTGAATTTTTTCAAGATGTGAGCGGGAGGCTATTTCTGGCACCACGCCGCCAAAACGTTTGTGCATATCAATTTGTGAAAAGAGTACATTTGAGCTAACACCACCGTCCGTTGAATAGATGGCTGCTGCTGTTTCGTCACACGATGTTTCAATACCAAGAATGCGTAGTGGGTTCTGGTTCATGTGCTCACATTATGTTGAAAGCTACGAGTTTTTTCTCTTGATGCTGTTTGACGTCAAAGGTTAATTTTGTATGAAGTGTGTCTAAGTTCAAACAGGTAATCAAGAAGGTGTCGGCAGCTTCGTGGAGAGCCTCTTCAGAACCCATTTTTGTGAGTACGTCAGAGACTATATGGATAGTTGGTAAGTCGATGCTATTGCCACCTGATATATCGCCAATAAGATCGGGGTTACAGCAGACAATCAGCGCATTGTCGGGAATAGTGCCATCATCATGGAGTCTGCGTTGTTCTACGCGCCAGCTATCAGTAGGTGTTGTTTTTGACGTAGGGTTAACGGCGATAGAGGTGGGGTCAGCGTGGGTACGTGTTATCTGATAGCATTTATGTGGCGTATCTTTGATGATAGTAAGATGTTGAATGGTATTATCTTCAGCCATCTGGAGTTTTATGTTCTGAGGTTCGGCTATAATGAGCGTTATTATAGAAATATCGCGCATTTCAGGAACAGCATAGGTGATTTGATGGGTTTCATGATTAGTTTCACCCGAGAGCTGGTGCCCTGCGTGATACATTCGCAGAGAAGGAACTTTCTTAAGTGCTGTGGGCCATTGGATAGTGCCCATGAAAAGCGTTTGCTGGGATTGGAAATCTCTAAAAGCAGATGACGCGTGCAAAGAGATGATGCTACAGGCCAGAACCGTGAAACCAATCAGTGAATGTTTTTTATTCATAGGTTTCCTGTTATACTAAAAATGTAAGCTTTTACCATTACTTTATCTTATCATAGCGCAAAGAAGCTTTTTTTCAAAACCCTTCTAGGGGGCGACCATGGAACTGCGGAAACGACTCACTTCTTGGTTTAAAAAACTTTCTGTCGGCAGTTGGACGGCTCGTCAATTGGCGATCTCTTTTTGCGTAGGTATTTATATAGCTTTTTCGCCCTTTCCTGGGTTGCATACGTGGATGACATTGCTTGCAGCTTGGGTTTTTTCATTAAATGTGGCTGTTGTCTTTGCTGCCTCGATGATTATTAATAACCCTTGGACAATGGTTCCTATTTATGGGGTCGATTACCTTTTTGGTGATTATATTTTGCGCCTTTGGTACGGCTCTTCGGTACAGGTCTGTTCTCTTGATCCTGCATGGATGTGCTCGGTAAACACTTTTCTACATAATCATGTCGGCATAGAGCCGGTATCGTTATGGGGATTTTTGCTTGGTGGAAATATTTTAGGTATAGCTCTTAGTGTTGGGTTCTATCCTTTAGTAAAACGTGCATTTGAGGCCATTAAAAAAGAAAAGCAGGAAGCTTAAACCATGGCAATGAAGACAGAGATATCATTCAATAGAAAAGCGTTTTTTGATTACGAAATACTGGAATCTTTTGAGGCCGGCATTGTTTTGTCAGGCGATGAAGTAAAATCACTGCGAGCGGGCCAGGTTTCGCTCGTTGGAGCCTTTGCTACTGTCCATAATGGTGAGCTCTATCTGATCAATTGTCGTATCTCTCAGTACGAAAAAGCTTTTCAAAAAAAAGATGAAGATCTCTCGCGTCGGCGCAAGCTGCTTTTGCATCGTCGTGAACTTGATAAGGTCATTGGTGATATTTCCAAAAAGGGTATTACGATTGTCCCTTTAAAACTCTATTTTTCACCCAGAGGCTTGATAAAAGTTCAGCTAGGTATGGGTAAGCATAAAAAAGCAGCAGATCAGCGCCAAACGATTAAAGAGCGTGATATCAAGCGTGAAACGTCTCGTGAAATTCGGGGTAAGTATTAACCTCTAGTATTTAGTAAATCATCATGTTATTCTTAAAGTATCTAAAAACAGCGATCTTTGAATTTTTGGGGGCGTAACGGTTTCGACGTGTTATTGACGGCTCACAGAGCATGCCGAGCGTTTATCACGTGCTCGTTAAACAAGTGATTAAAACAATAAATGCAACACCTATGTGTGCAGTAGCTTAACCTAGTTTAAGCTAACTTATGTGTGGAACGTGCCTATCAGGGCTACACATTCGTATCAACAAGATAGGACTCCCGCGGTAGACTTTGCAGTAGTGTATCCGCGGTGCAGTAGAACTCAACGCGAGAGTTGCTATTCTTCGCCTTTGTGGTGGCAACTCGCTTTCAACAGAGGCTAAGCATGTAGCGCTAGGGGTTTGATGTAATGCGGACATGGGTTCAATTCCCATCGCCTCCACCAATCTTCGCCTACGTGGGTTTGACCACGAAGTTAGGCTACGGCTACGATTGGCTGTCGCCAGTATAATGAAGCGAAGATTGTTCTTCGAAGCTGCAAAGCAGCATAGTAGTATGGCGAGCCCAACTTTCAAGTTGTTTTTTCTTTTTTCTCTTAATAGCATCCTGTTATTCTAACGGGGTGTTTTTTTGCGTCATTTTTTGTGTTCCCCTAGAGTTTTCTGAAAGCTCTAGTTTTTTTGAGTGTGTTGTCAAAAATAGACAGTGAAAACTCTTGTCTTTCTGAAACTCTGTAGCGTATGGTTAAGATAAAGAGCTTTTAAAAGGGGATCTCTATGAAAAACTCTCTGAAAATTTTAAGTACCATGTTTTTTGGTTTTACCTTAGGTTTTTCTTGTTACGGCATGGAGGATTTCGACTTTGATATTCCTGAGGAAGATATATCTGATGTTCAGCCCCCTGCTAAAAAACAAAAAGTAGAGGAAGTAAAGGTAGCAGAAGAAGATGAAATTTCGTTTGATGATATGCAAGCACTTGTGGATGCTGATAGTGCGACGCAAAAAGAAGAGCTGCTCGTCTATCCACCAGCACCCGAAAATAAAAAGCCTGAAAAAACAGAAGATCCTACTGTTACTGCGTTTCGTAAAAGTGCCATGGGTCTTAAATCAATGACCTATGATTATTTACCTGAGCCGCTTAAAAATGCTTTTGAAGAGCACGTTTTTGAACCTGTTGCCAAGCATATTAAAGACAATTTCAAGCTTGAGAGCATGGAGTTTCAACGAATACCAGAAGTCTATACGCCAGAAGAGACAAAGCACGCGTTCTTGATTATTGGTAATCTTAAAGTTTACGGTCAAGACACGAAGGCAATTTTGCGTGAAATGACTTCTGTAGAGGGCGGCAAGCCTCATTATTCCCTCACGATTGAGTTTACTAGAGGGGTAAAGCTTTCTGATCTTTCCAATAAGTTGGAAATTATTGATCTTGACGTCAAAAAATTACAACTCATTTTTTCTGATTCAGAGTATGAGCCAGAAGAAAAAGAGCTCAAGGGCATAACCATTAAAAAGGGCCTTAATCTTGTAGGCGATGTTCAGATGACTGGCTTTCTCATGCCTATCAATCTGCTGACCAAACTAAAAGAACTTCGTATGTTTGGTACGTTTAAAAAAGGGCTTGTTGGCAGTTCGCTCTATGGACTTATTCCAGGAGATCTTTTTCTTGGTAAAGGTGTAACGTTAACCAAGATGATGGTAGGGGTTAATGTCCTTGGTACATTAAAGATGCCAGATCCTCGTTTTTCTTTGCTTGGCAATGTAAATATTGATATTCAGGGCTTTAGTAAAAAACAAAAAAACACTATTTCGCTTACCTCAAACTTACAGTTGGGAAAGGAGAAAGCGACGTTAAGCGGGGCCATGGATGGCATGTGGGACAATGCCCTTGGGCTTAAAGGGTTTTCGATTGGTAACATAGGTGTTGGGGGCTCATTACTCTATGCCGGTGGAGTACTTGAAGGTCTTGAGCTTAAAGGTTCGGTAAAATTGGGTGATAAAATTTTTGACCTGGCAACAAAAGGAAGTGTGACCGAAGGCGCAGCGTTTATAGGTAAACTGACAGGTGAACTTTCGTATAAAGATATTGTTAACATTGCAAACAGCCTAACGGGCGCAGGATTAGATAGTAAGAGTATTTTCAAAATAATTCCAAATCCTAGCTTGAAAGATGTGGAGCTGCAGATAATACCCGTTACAACGACTATTGTTGGCAAGGATTATCCTGCAGGCACGAAGTTTGAAGGAACTCTTTCCATTTTTGGTAAAGAGACATTTATGAAAGTTTTAATCTTTAAAGATGGCCTTAAAGGTTCGGCTGTTTTGCCTGAAATCAAGATCCCAGGATTGTTCACCCTTAAAGGAACAAAAAAACCTGATGGGACAATACAAGCTCCCGAAGTGACGCTTTTAATAAGTAAATCAAGTTCAAAGGTAGCTGAGTTTTATACAAAATGTTTTGTGCAGTTAGCACCGGTGTTACTTGGTGGTGCTTCTGCAGATGGATTTATTGATTTTTCTGCAGCGGGCACCAACATCAAGATGAAGAGTAAACTGTATAATCAATTTATGTTTGATATTGATTTGAAAAGTAAGGGCAGCTTAACGCAGCCGCCGTCTGATCTTTCTGTTAAGGCAACGATGGTTGCTGATGGTGGTCTTGGTGATTTGACAAAAAAAATAGGCGATCAGCTTAAAAAAGTTTTTGGTGATCCTGTACAAGCTGAAAAAGAGTTAAAAGACAATACGAGCAAATGCTTCAAAGCAAAGGGTTTAAATTTTAATATCTAAAAAAGATGGGGTGTTTTGTGAACGCTAAAAAAATACAACTATTTTTTATACTGTCTCTAGGAGCAGTTATTGTTGTTTCAGTCTCACTTGAAGCAAGTCTTTGGGACAGTGTAAAAAGTGCAGTTAAAAGTGCTTATAATGTTGCTGAAGAGGCTGCCGCAGATACAAAACGTGCAGCAGCAGCACAGGCAAAAAAGATTAAAGATATTAGTAATACCGTTTCATCGGTAGGTGGAGCTGTTGTAGACGTAGGTGTTAAAATAGGGAATATTACTGTCACAGAGATGTCAAAAGCGGGGGGAGAAGTTGTTAATCTTGGTGGTAAAATTGGCAACGTCACTCTTAAGGCTGGAGATGTGGTTGTTGATGGCGTAAGCCAAGCTGGAAAAGTAGTTGTTAAAGTCGGCCAGTCAGTAGTAAACGCTTCGGGAATGGTTCTTTTGAATGTTGGTGGTATTCTTTGGGCATTAACCAAAGGAGATTTTGAGCAATTTGCCGATTGTGGAAAAGCTGTCTATTCGGGAGCAAAGCTTGGTATTGCAACAGTCGTAGATGAGGTTGTTAAAGCTGTTCAGCCACTTGATCTTATAGCTAAAATAGACTCACTCTCTATTGAGGCGTCAGCGGCTGAATTATCGCTGCAAGAAAAAACACCTAAAGTTTCAATTAAAGGCCGTTTCTGGGGAAGAGATTTTGAGCTTAAGGATGTGCAAATAGATTTAAGTAATCCAGAAAAGTTAGTGACAGATCTTGCTGAACGCTTAATTAAGCTTAAGGTTGGCTAAATTTTTTAGGAGAAACATAGTATGAATATTAATTATAAAAATTTATATTTTGTTGGGGTAGTATTTTTGCTTTATAATGTACTTGAGGCAAGTTGTAAATGGCGCACCATGCCATGTTCACCAAGACAAAAGGCATTGAAAGAACAAGCAGCGCAAGCTGCCGCTGATCGCGCAAAAGAAGCAGCTTTGCAGGCTACTTTGCAGGCTGCAAAAGATGAAACAAAAACAGTTGTTGCTGAAGTGCAAAAAGCTATTATCCAGACACAAGAAGTTGCGCGATCTGTTGCTAGTGAAACTAAAAAAGCTGTGTCTGAAGTACAAGAAGCTGCTCGTTCTTTCGTCACTGAGGCACAAAAAGCTTCAGAAAAAATGCTTAATGAAGCAAAAAAAGCAGTGAGTGATGCAGCTGCTGAATCAAAAAAAGCTATTGCTCAAGTAAAAGAAGATGCACGTCTTTCTGCTCTTGAAGCCAAAAATGCTCTAGCTGAGGCAAAAGAGTCAGCACGTCTTGACGCGGCTGAAGCTAAAAAGATGTCTGAAAAAGCTTTTGATGAAATAAAGCAGTTGATAAAGCCCGTTGAGACCAAAACGCAAGAAGTAAACGATGGTATAAAAGAAGTGCTGCAGGAATCCACTCAATCAGTGCCCATTTTAGATAAAAAAGATGAGCTTCTCGAAAAAAAGATAGAGTAAGTTTTGTTAACTAATGCGAACTCGATCTAAGAAGTCGTTAAAAGTCATGATTCACACTGTTTTTAAAAAATTCTGAGGTAAAATTAATTTCCCGATCGTCTCGCCGTGCCCGGCGTAGCTTTAGCAAAGCCTGGGAGTGTCCGACGAAGCTCCGAACAGGAGCTGTAAGAGGGTGTATCGAGAGATAATTCCAATAAAAAATAGAGCGTGAACTTGTTGCAGCATCTCTCGATACATTTTGCTACGCAAAACACTCGAGACGATCGGATTATAAAAACTTTTTTGAGTAAAGAACATTGTCTCGCTAGGTCAAATTCGCGTTAGCTGTTAAACGCTTTGACCAAGTGTTGGTACATGGCGTGCAGATCAAACGAGATAACGCGTGTCTCACCAAGCGTTGGCAAAAAGTTTGTATCACCGGTAAAGCGTGGCAATACATGCATGTGCAGATGAGATGGAATGCCGGCGCCAGCAGCTTTGCCTATATTAAGTCCGCTATTAAAACCTTCAGCGCCCGTTTCTTTTTTAAGAATAGTCATGGCTTGTGAAGTGACTTCTATGAGTTCACTGCGTGCTTCTTTGCTTAAAAGATCGAGCGAGCCAACATGTGCATAGGGCACAACAAGTAAGTGCCCAGCATTATAAGGGAATTTGTTGAACATAATAAAAACATGCTCATGACGTTTGAGAATAAAGTTTTTTACATCGTCTTGTACGCTATCTCGGTGTTCACAAAAAACACAGATGTCTGAGGGCGCATGTTCGTTTTTTGTGCGTGCTGTTGACGTTGTATAGTCTGAGCGCCAGGGTGCATATAAATTTTTCATAAAGCTTCTTTTCGTTGTTGATAGAGTTTGATGATTTCAAGCCAGGCAGTGAGAGCTAAGATAATAAGTAGTGGTTCAACTGGCAGGCGTAAACGTGCATAGCCAAAGCCACCAGTCATAAATAATAGAGAGCCAATCATAAATCCTGTTTTAAGCCAGAGGCCGCCAAGACTTTTAAGTCGATCTGGCACGGCATATTTTTTACATACGGTGCGAATTAAAAAATACCAGAATCCGAATAGAATTCCGATCCACAAAAGAAGTGCATAAAGTGCCTCAATCCAGGCTATTATGCGTACGATGAACGGCAGTGGTGTGCCAGGCAAAGAATCTTTATAAAGACATTGTGCTATTTTTTCACTCAAAATTTCTTCAAGGGGATCTGATTTAAAACAGTTTTTAACCAAAGCAACAAGTTGCCAGCTGTATAAATCAAAGGTGGATTTCATAACTTCTTTCATCCACTCGTAGGCGGCATAGCCTGGGTACTGCCATATAATAGGCAAGGCTACTCTGAGTGGTATAGATTCAGGAATTACCGAAAGGCCTGTGCCGAGAGATTTGATATAGTCCTTTTGAATTTCTATGCCAGCTTTTTGCTGTAATTCTCGGAACGTATCATCGAGTGGACGATGTTGAACATCGCGCAGTACACGTGGCGCAATAAAAGCATTTAGATAAGCGCCCATCATGGGGCAGAAGAAAATTTTATGGGTGAGCTGGTAATTTCGCACATACCAGGGCGAGAGTGCTGTAAAAAAAGTACAGAGTATGATGAGTATAAGTAAGAGCTTTTTTCTGAATGAACTGTTTGCGAACAAGAGAATAATTACCGAGGCAACTATAGCAACGTATTCACCCATGGGGCGCATCCACGTAGCAAGTGCCAACGAGAGTCCTGCAAGAATTGCGTTTAATAACCAGGGATTAGATAGGTGTGTTTTTTTGGTTCCAAAAGTTTGTTTGCTATGAATTGGCTTGCTAAGAGTTGACGTGTCATGAGGTGGCTCGCCAAGTGCGCGAAAACTTTTGTAGAAAAAGAGTAAAAATAAAAAGAAGAAGATAAGCGTAATGCCCTCAGTGAGCAAAAAGGTGCTCGCCAGAACAAAGCCAGGGTGCACCATGGTAATGCCTGCAGTCAACCAGGCAATAAAAAAAGAGCCAGTTAAGAGAAGCGCTAGCACAAAGAGAATGGCCGGCACGGTAGACGCAAGGGCAATTTGCACCCATATCGCTGATTTGTGTGTGGCAGTATTTGCGTCGATGCCTAAGTTAGTGAGGCCATGCCAGCGGAAAAAATGTGAAAGATACCAAGGGTAGCCAGGTGCTCGCCAGAAAAAGGGAAACGGCGTGCCATAGCGAATCATACCTTTGCCCAGACACAGAGTGATACCTGAGATATGGTAGTCAGGAGTGTCTGGTTGACAATAACGTTGTTCATGTTGTACATAGAAAAAGAAAACTGCTGCGCGGATTATAAAAGCACACACAGTGAGTACGAAAAGCTTTTTGTAGGGAATGTTCATAGAGACTCCTTTTTATGGCTGCAGTATGCCACACTTTTTTTCTTCTTCAAAGGGTACATTCAACTTCGAAGTGTGTAATCTAGAGCTTTCTTTTTCTCTACTAGTAGTTGTAAATAAGAGTAAAAATAGGGAAAAGAGTTCCCATTTTAGGCACACATGGTATGCTCCTAGGATGAATTATGTAGTGATACCCGTGGCATGCTAGTAAGCAGGAGTTGCGATGGATAATACCCTTTCTCATGAGCTGGTTAGTGTTATAAAACGAGCTTGTTTTGCCCGCCACGGAAATGCCGTGCGTCCCACTCTTTTGGTTTTAGGTACGACTGAACATGATCATCTGTTACGTTCAGTACTTGACGAGTTAGCACTTGATAGCACTCTCTCTTTACTCTCTCTTGTTGGGTGTGAGGCGGTTGTTTTGCAGCGAACGTTGTTAACGTCAACGGTTGTTCTTGCTGCTACCGAATTATCACGCTCAAGTCTCGAGCAGATTTCATTAAGTCAAAAACCGCTTCTTGATTGGAAAGTTGTGAAGCGCGATGTCTGCCCGCTCTTTTGGCCAGCGCATAGTGTTATGGATTTTTTTATTGTGCATCAAGATTCTTTGGTAGCATCACCGAAGAGAACTATTCCCAAGGAGGGGGAAGAACAATGAGACAACTATTTTTAGATAAAGGCATGTTGGCTGTTAAAGAAGTGAGCCAACCAGCATTACATGACAACAGTGTATTAGTTGCGGTCGCTTACTCGTGCATTAGTTCAGAGCACGAAGTTCGTGGTGTTACTGAGGAGCAGGCTCCTTCTTTGCTGCAGAATGTGCCTCGCATAATAAAAAAAATGCTCGAATATATTACCAGTAATGGCATTGAAGTAACTAAGAACCTCATGGAGCATACGCTCGACAATGAAGTTTCTGCCGTTGGTTACTCCTGCTCTGGTCGCGTTATTGCAACCGGTAAAAAAGTATTTTCAGTGCGCGCTGGTGACTATGTTGCCTGTTCTGGCGTTAATTTGGCAAATCATGCTGATATTGTCTGTGTTCCAGAGCATCGCGTTGTGGCTATTACCAATCGTGAATATCTGCGCGCTGCAAGTGTTACTGCTGTTGGTGCTCGTGCGTTACAATCAGTGCGCCGTGCTCGATTACAATTAGGCGAACAGGTCTGTGTGGTAGGTTTGGGTCTTCTTGGTCAAGTGCTGGTGCAACTTGCAAAAAGTGCAGGATGTACGGTGATTGGTATTGATGAGCGCCCTCATCGCCGTCAACGTGCGCAAGAAGGTGGTGCTGATACTGTTTTTTCTGCACAGCAAGATCTTGTGCAAGATGTCATGGTAGCTACGCAGCGTTATGGTGTCGATGCGGTGCTTATCACAAGCGACAGTGTTGTTGACGATGCCTTCATGGCCAACATCGCTGAGTTTATGAGGTTTGGTGGTCGTGTCGTCATGGTCTGTGATCGTCCTTATAGTATTGGACAAGAATTTTTTGCAAAAAAAGAGATAGATCTTTTCTTTTCGTGTCCGGAAGATCGCGCTTCTTGCGATAGTCATACATGTTCTCGCAGCGCATTAGATAATCAAACGACGCCGCGTTGGACAGAGCAACGAGGCATGCAGGCATTTTTATCAATGCTTGAGCGTGGTGAAATTGTTCTGGATGCTCTTATTGTCAAAGAAGTTTCGCTTGATGACATCTATGGCATGCAAAATTATGTGCGTGATGGTGAAGGCCTTGGGGTAATTATTCGTTACCCTTATGAAAGTTTAGGTGATGTTAAGCCGAAAATTATCGAAAAAACAAGCAATGATCTCGTGCCACGTGACTTGCGCTTTGTTCCAGCATTAAGTAAAAAAATTCGTGTTGGTATCGTAGGTGCCGGCGGTTTTGCTCAAGTGCGTTTATTGCCGATTATTGCACAACAACGCAATGTTGAGATCGCGGCAGTTGTGGATATTGAGATAGCGCAAGCTCTTTCAGTAGCGCGTATCTATGGAACCAAAAATGCTTTTGTACATTCAGAAGAATTATATGTGAAAGACTTGGTCGATGTTGTTGTGGTTGCTTCGCCGCACCGCTACCATAGTGAGCAAGCGTTTGAAGCGCTACGCAATGGCAAACCGGTTTTTATTGAAAAACCTCTGGTGACCGACTGGGAACAATTAGTGCAGTGGAAAAACTTCTTACGTGTCTACCCAGATGCGCCACTTTGTGTTGATTTTAATCGTTCACAAGCGCCTTTTGTTGACAAGATAAAGACCGTGATCAAGCAGCGCAAAACACCCCTTATGGTGCATTATCGCATGAATGCCGGTTTTATACCCAAAGATCATTGGATACAAACCGACATTGGTGCTGGGCGCATTATTGGTGAAGCGTGCCACATTTTGGATCTTTTCTGTTATTTAACCGATTCAAATCCAATAGCGGTTTCTGTTGAAGCCGTCCATTCACCGCGAGAAGATGTCTTTCCAACCGATAATTTTGTTGCACATATCTCGTTTGAAGATGGTTCGATCTGCTCGCTCTTTTATTCAGCGCTAGGACATGCTGGTATGAGCCGTGAGCGTATGGAGCTTTTCTATGATGGCAAGGTTATTTTAATGACGGACTATCAACAGCTGCATGGATTTGGTTTTCCTTCGCTCTTTAATGAAGTATTAGCAAAATCTGACAAGGGTTATGAAAAAATGGTTAAAGCCTTTTTTGGTACGGTGCGACAATCGTCTTTTGTACCACCGGTGCCCTTTGATAGATTGTTAACTTCTTCATCGTTGACGCTTACAGTAGATCAATTAGCGTGTGAAGGTGGTGGCGTTGATCGATTTGGTACTGCCATAAAAAATGTTCGTACACCGTCTCTGCGTTTTGAATAGCGTTTCATTCTATTGAAAACTCTTCTATTGCGCGTGATTCTCTGATCTCAGTTTTTAAAATTCTGATGGTTTAATGTCCATGAGGCAGCTTGACCCCTAGCCATTTTTATTTTTTGGCGTAGAGTGACACCAAAGTTTATAGATATAGCTGAGCTCTTTTTGTTCCGCATAAATATGTTAAGCTAACTCCAGCGTTTAAAAAAGGAGAAGCGAATGGTATTTAGTCTTGATTTGAGAGAACGAGTGATAACTGCTGTAGATAACGATATGCATATAGATGAAGCGGCCAAAGTGTTCAAGGTCAGCAGAAGAGTAATTTACGAGTGGTTAGAATTACGCAAAGAAACAGGTAGCCTCACACCAAAATCTGGTTATCAAAAGGGGCATAGTCATAAAATCACAGACTTTGATCAGTTCAAAGTATTCGTAGAAAAACATAAATATTGCACCGCTTTACAAATGAGTGTTGAATGGAAAAAGCTTACCAATGTAGATGCCTCTGAAGATGTAATCCTCCGGGCACTTAAAAAGATTGGCTATACCTCTAAAAAAAAACATTTCATTATGCCGAATCAAACCAAAAAAAGCGTGAGTTATTCTTGGAAGAAATTAAAAGTATAGAGCCAGCTAAGCTTCTTTACTCGGACGAAGCAGGAATCGATGATAACGAGGTTTTACTAAATGGATGGGCACCGCGAGGTGAACGTTGTCATGCTCAAAAAAGAGCTGAACGAAAGAAGCGATATAATATAATTGCTACGCTTAATTTAAATCTTTTGATTGCACCCTTTTTGTTTGAAGGATATTCGAATGCAGTCGTTTATGAAACATACATAGAGCGAATTTTAGTCCCTGTTTTGAAGCCTGGGATGGTGCTCGTAATCGACAATGCTAGTTTTCATAAGTCTAAAAGGGTAATTGAACTTATCGAAGCAGCAGACTGCAGGGTAATATTTTTACCACCATATTCGCCTGATTTTAATCCAATAGAACACCATTGGGCTGCTGTCAAAAATGCAATCCGGAAAACTGCCGAAAGTGTTCAAGATTTTTATGAAGCAGCTATTCAAGCGTTGAGTGAAATGTGCGCGGCTTAATAAGGCTAGCTATATCTCTCGTTGAAGCAGTAGGGAATTTCTAATGAAGCATGTTCGGTGGTTGTGGAGTAGCTTTCTTATGGCAATAAATCTTTGTGGACAACAGACGCCTCTTTATTTATAAAAAAGGATACTATATGAAAAAACATACAGCTATTTTGATGTTGGTAGCGCTATCGCATAGTTTTTTTTCTCACGGGTTGAGTGAAGATAAATGTGTGCGAGGATGTTTGGGATTAGGATTTTTTGCTGAATTTTTATGGGCAGCTAATTACCTAGATTATTGTTTAGCAACTAATAAGGTTCCTGTTGTCTATTGGGATCGTGCGTTTCCGTATTATTCTCCGCAAGGCTACAATGGAACTACTAATAATGCATGGGAATATTATTTTGAACCGGTGTCTTCGGCAAGTTATGTTGCTGGTGATTATGTTCATAGAGACAATGCAAACAACTTAGGAATAGCCTCGATTTTTTGGGACTACCATGAATATATAAACTATATGTATTTATGCTCTGTTCAGCAAAAGCTTTCTTTTCAACAAGTTACACATGCTCCTCGACCGCAATGGGTGGCGTATAAGAAAGGCAACCAGCATATATATGATGAGCAATGGAGAGCTGCAGTAAAGAAAAGAGTTCTAGATAAATTTATTAAAATAAAGTATCCCATACAAAAGAAAATAGATGATTTTTATATACAAAAAATTGCCAATAAAAAAACTATAGGCATTCATTTAAGAGGTGGACATAAGTTTGGAGAGATTCCACCAGTTTCCATTTCAGATTTACTAACTGAAGCAAATAAACATGCTGGAATAGGGGTTCAGTTTTTTGTTGCTACTGATCAACAACCTTTATTAAAAAAAGCCAAAAATGAACTTAAAGGGCCAGTCATTTACTATGACTGTGAACGATTTGCACAATCAACAGCGCCAGGTTTTGGTGATAAGTTAGACCCCAAACTTGGTGAAGATGTTTTAATTGAAGCTCTATTGTTATCGCACTGTGATTTTTTTATACATACAATCTCGCACCTTTCAACTGCGGTGTTATATTTTAATCCTGCATTGAAGCATACGGTCCTTTATTAATAAATCTTATATTGAGCAAATAACTATTTTGCCGACTTTAGCTAGACTCTTTGAGAGAGAATGCATTGCTGGTGAAAAATAGAGGCTAGATAGGTCAATACGTAAACGTTGAGCAGTAGGGGATTTCTAGTGAAGCATGCGCGGTGGTTTTTGGGGAGTTGTAGTATGGTTTTAGCGAGTGCTCTTGGTCAGCAAACATGCCTTGTGCAGTCTCGGGTCATTAACACACAAGACACTTATCATCTCTATGGCGTGGTTCTTGCAGGCGGTAGTGGCGAACGTTTATGGCCATTGAGTCGTGCAGCGGTGCCAAAACAACTATTGGCAGTTGGATCTGAAAAAAGTTTATTAGAACAAGCAATCGATCGTCTTGTGCAGATTATGCCGCGTGAGCAGGTGTTTGTAAGCACAACGGCTGTTTATGAAGCTCCTATAAAAAAAGCAGTCGGCCATTTAATTGGTGGTATACTCGTTGAACCTGGTTCACGTAATACCGGCCCCGCATTGATGCTTTCATCTCTACGTATCTACGAGCAAGATCCTGAAGCGCTGATTATCTTTGTGCCTGCCGATCCGTATATTCCCGCCAGTGATTCTGCATTATTTGTTACCTGCTTACAATCTATGATTGACCATAGTGCGCGTAATCCAGTTATCTCCTTGTGTGGGGTTAAACCTACTTACCCAGCAACTGGCTACGGCTATATTGCCTATGGCGATGAACGCGAAGTTACTCTACGAGCGCAAGCTCTGCGAGCGACAGCTTTACAAGCGACAGTTCAACAAGCGACAGTTCAACAAGCGACAGTTCAACAAGCGGCAGCTTTACGAGCGGTAGCTTTGCCTGTCATCGCATTTAAAGAAAAACCGTCGTTAGCATTGGCTCACAACTATGTTGATTCAGGCATGATGCTCTGGAATACCGGTATCTTTTGTGCCTCAGCGCACGTGTTTTTAGCAGAGTGCAAAACACATGCACCACAACTGTATGCAGATATTGTTGCTGTACACAAGGGCACAAAAAAATATGATGATGTTGAAGCAATCTCAATCGACTATGCGGTGCTTGAAAAAAGTAAAAATATCGCTGTTGTTCCTGCTACTTTTTCATGGTGTGATGTTGGTAACGTTGCTGTATTTTTATCGCTGCAACAGTCAGATACAACGACGTCGATTGTGACAATTGACGCACATAATAATAAGGTAAGCGTGCCCAATAAAACGGTAGCACTTGTGGGCGTTGATGATTTATGTATTATTGAGACAGCCGATTCGCTTTTGATTTGTAAGCAATCTGAAGCTGAAAAAGTGCGCAACGTAGTTCAGTATTTGAAAAAGAATGGTATGACCAAAAATCTTTAGGATAGTGTATGAAGCGAGCACTTATCACGGGCGTCACTGGGCAAGATGGTGCCTATTTGGCCGAGCTTTTACTTTCAAAAGGGTATGAAGTTCACGGCATCAAGCGCCGCTCATCATCCTTCAATACGGCGCGCGTTGATCATCTTTTTCAAGATCGTCATGCTACAAGCGATCGACGCTTTTTTTTGCACTATGGTGATGTGACTGATGCCACGAATATTATTCGTGTGGTGCAAGAGATCCAACCAGACGAGATTTACAACTTAGCTGCCCAAAGTCATGTTGCAGTATCGTTTGAAACGCCTGAGTATACAGCGCAAGCTGATGCTCTTGGCACATTGCGCCTACTCGAAGCAATTCGCATTCTTGGTTTAACGCATAAAACAAAATTTTATCAAGCATCTACGAGTGAGCTTTTTGGCAATGGGCCCGAAGTGCCACAATCAGAAACCACGCCATTTAGCCCGTGCTCACCGTATGCCACGGCAAAAGCCTATGCGTATTGGATTACCAAAAATTATCGCGAGTCGTACGGCATGTTTGCGTGTAACGGCATTCTGTTTAACCATGAGTCTCCACGTCGGGGTGAAACGTTTGTGACGCGCAAAATTACCCGCGCTGTGGTGCGTATTGCCGCAGGCCACCAAGATGCTCTTTATCTCGGCAATCTTGATGCGCGGCGTGACTGGGGCTTTGCGGGTGATTATGTTGACGCCATGTGGCGCATGTTGCAGCACCATACGGCAGAAGATTTTGTGATTGCTACAGGTGTAGCCTATTCAGTGCGCGAGTTTGTTGAAATAGCTTTTGCTGAAGTTGGTATTACCATACAGTGGCTTGGTTCTGGTCTTACTGAAGTTGGCATTAACAAAGCAACACAAAAACCACTGGTGCATATCGATAAGCGTTACGTTAGACCAGTCGATGTTTCAGTGCTCTGCGGTGATGCCAGCAAAGCACGTCGTGAACTTGGGTGGCAGCCGTTGATGGATTTTAAGTCGCTTGTAAAACATATGGTACAAGAAGATACCAACTTATTTTTAGGAGAGCCTCGCGATGAAGAAGCACTTCAACGCCAACATATATCTGCGCCCGGCACTCCCGTGCGGAGCACTTCCGTGTGGAGCACTCCCGTGCGAAGCGCTTCCGTACAGAGTACGCCCGTACGGAGTACACCCGTACGGAGTACACCCGTACGGAGTACACCCGTACAAAGTACTTCTGTGTGTAGCTCTGAGTCTCCTCGTGAGTACTAGTATGCGTGCTGGAGAGACATCTTTGGGGAAATCTACGTTGAATAAGAACGTTCTCTTGAATAACACTCTTCCTGAAAAAAAAGTAAATATGATGCCCGTTATGGCATACGATGCAAAAATTTATGTTGCAGGCCACACGGGACTTGTCGGTTCTGCGCTGGTGCTAGAATTGCAACGTCAGGGGTATACTAATCTCGTGTTGCGCACCACGCATGAGCTTGATCTGCGCGATTCACAGGCGACACGTGCTTTTTTTGAGAGCGAGCGCCCAGAGTATGTTTTTTTGGGTGCAGCAAAAGTCGGTGGTATCAAAGCGAATAGCGACTATCCTGCAGATTTTATTTACGACAATCTTATGATCAGCGCCAACGTCATTGATGCTGCGTATCGCACTGGTGTAAAAAAGCTACTTTTTTTGGGTTCATCGTGTATCTATCCGCGACTCTGCCCGCAGCCAATCAAAGAAGAGTATCTGATGTCTGGACCTCTTGAGCCAACTAACGATGCCTATGCATTGGCAAAAATTGCCGGCATCAAGTTATGCCAGGCTTACAATCGCCAACATTGCACTCATTTTATTGCTGCTATGCCAACCAATTTATATGGCCCACGTGATAACTTTTCGCTCGACTCAGGTCATGCGCTTCCCGCATTTATTGCTCGCATGAGCGCAGCAAAAGAACGGGGCGATAAAGAAGTAGCGATCTGGGGTACAGGCACTGTCTATCGCGAATTCTTATATGTTGATGACTGTGCGCAGGCACTGATCTACTTGATGAATTTTTATGATGGCACTGACATTGTAAACGTTGGTACAGGACAAGATGCAACGATTCGTGAACTGGCAGAAAAAGTTAAAAAAGCTGTTGGCTTTGCAGGTGAACTCGTGTTTGATACGTCAAAGCCCGATGGTACACCGCGCAAGCTTCTTGACGTAACCCGACTTTCAGCGTTAGGATGGCGGGCATCAACATCGCTTGAAGATGGTATTGCACAAACAGTTGCTTGGTACAAAGAATATGCGCAAGAGGTAAAAAAGTAATACAAGATAACGTGGCAATAGTATTGCACAGGTGATTTTTTGGTACGGCTCACATAAAAAAAGAGAGAAAAGTATGAAGAAATTAGTGTTGAGTTTAAGTCTCCTCGTAGTAGTAGGGTCTTGTTGTGCCGATATGGCACCGAGTCTTGTGCGGCGTAAAAAAGCCCTTATTACGGGCGTAACTGGTCAAGATGGTGCGTACTTGTCAGAGCTCTTGCTTTCAAAGGGTTACGAAGTTCATGGTGTTAAACGTCGTTCATCATCGTTTAATACCGGGCGCATTGATCATCTGTATGACAATAAAAACTTTAAACTTCATTATGGTGATGTGACGGACCCAGTTTCTATGTTTTCTCTTATAGCATCTATTCGTCCCGATGAAATTTATAATTTAGCGGCCCAAAGCCATGTGCGTGTGTCATTTGATATGCCTTACTACACAGCTCAGACAGATGCACTCGGAGTTCTTTCGATTTTAGAAGGCATACGAGCAGCAGGTCTTGAAAAGACCACTAGGTTTTATCAAGCTTCTACGAGCGAATTGTTTGGCCTGGTGCAAGAGATACCACAGTCTGAAACAACGCCATTTTATCCACGTTCGCCTTATGCTGTTGCAAAATTAGGTGCTTTTTGGACAGTTGTAAACCATCGCGAGGCATACGTTATTTTTGCTTGCAACGGTATATTATTTAATCATGAGTCGCCGCGTCGTGGTGAAACTTTTGTAACTCAAAAAATTGCTCGTGCTGTTGCACGTATTGCTGCAGGTAAGCAAAAAGAGCTTACTCTAGGAAATATGGATGCAAAGCGCGATTGGGGTCATGCACGTGATTACGTCAAAGCAATGTGGCTTATGCTGCAGCAAGATAAACCAGATGATTATGTGGTAGCAACGGGCGAAACGCACTCAGTGCGTGAGTTTGTTGAAGAGTCATTCAAAGAAGTTGGCATAAAAATTGCCTGGCAGGGCAGTGGTGTTGATGAAGTCGGTATAAATATCGCTAATGGCTCTGTCGTAGTGCGTATTGACCCTGTCTATTTCCGCCCGACTGAAGTTGATTTGTTGCTTGGTAATCCAGCCAAAGCAAAAAAACTTCTTGGCTGGGAGCCAGAAACAACCTTCCATGCGCTGGTAAAAGAGATGGTGACAAGCGAAATTGCTCGTGTGCAGCAAGAGGTTTGGCATTAAAAAATCGTGATACTACCTGCTTTAGCGAGAGTGTTTTGCTTGTTTAATCATAAGACGCACGTCAAGAACGTAAAAATGTTATACACAGGTTTGGAGTAGTATGAAGAGGCTTCTTTTATGTATGACGCCATTATGGAGTTTGTTACTCCAAGGGGTGGTTGAAAAACCGATAGTCGTTATTATTCCATCGTATAATAACGAGAAGTATGTCGAAAAAAATCTCAACTCAGTCTATGACCAAAAGTACGATAACTACCGCGTTGTCTATATCGACGATTGCTCCAAAGATAAGACGCTCGCTATGGTTCAAAAAATCGTTGCACGACGTGGACAAGAGTATCGCACAACAATTATTCATAACGATCCTAACTGTGGCGCACTTTTTAATCTTTATACATCAATTCATGCTTGTTTAGATGATGAAATCGTTATAACTCTTGATGGTGATGATTGGTTTGCTCATGAAAGAGTTTTTGCTGTTTTAAATGAAGCATATGCTGATGGTTTTACTTGGTTGACTCATGGTCGCTATAAATCATATCCAAGTGGTAAAGTCGATGATCAAGAGGCAATCCCTCAATGGGTCATTGCGCATAATGCTTATCGTGAAGATCGCTGGAGAACGACGCATTTAAGAACCTTTTATGCAGGTTTGTTTAAACAGATAGCTTTATCAGATCTTATTTATGACGACCGTTTTTTTTCCGTGACGTGGGATATGGCATTTATGTTTCCAATGCTTGAAATGGCAGCAAAACATACGAGATTCTTGGATGAGATTGTTTATATGTATAACTGTGAAAATCCTCTTAATGATTATAAACAAAAATTGCTCTACCAAATTCATTGTGAAAAAGTAGTAAGAGCGCGAAAAAAATATGCTCCTCTTAAAGATTTCCATAGAAGCAAGCCAGTAGTGGCTCTTTGTCTTCTTGCTCACAATACAGAGAAGTTAGAAAGGGTTATGTGCTCATGTGAAGATTATATTAAGGGGGCCTATGAAAAAATAATATTTTATAGGGTGACTACTTCTGACAATCAAGTGCTGCAAACAAACATACAATCTCGCCATCAGCAATGGAAGTGGTACGAAATTTCAGCCGACTACAAGCAGGAGCTCGAAAGGCTGCTATCTGTTATTACTGCTGATTACCTACTTATTGCCGATACGAGTGCGGTATGTAGCAAAGATATATCTCTTCAAGAAGATGCTCTTTTTCTTCAATCAACAAACGCTCAAGGCCTCTATTATTGCCTTCGCAATGGTTGCAAAGAGGTAGCTTTCATTGGGGAACAGTCTCCTCTTATTTCTCTTGGTGATAATTATGCATCATGGTTTTTAAATAGAGGTTCATTCGAGTGGCGCCATGGTTGGAATACATCGTTAACACTTTTTTCAAAAAAGAATTTTTTAGAGGCTCTTTCGTGTCTTTTTTATAAAAATGAGACAGAGTTAATAAGAGCCTTGAATGAATTGAGTTATCCAATTGATGCTATGGGAATTATGCATTTAGAGGCACAAGGAGAGCGCTATTCCGTTTAAAGCTACAGGCAAAATACCTTTGAAGCATTGAATGGTCTTATGATTAATGTAAATTCGGTTGGTTTATGCGGAAGAGAACCATTTTTAGGGGAATCAAATGAGAGTCTTATGCAATGCGCAAAAAAAATTGAAGAAGATTTCTAAAGTATTATTGTTGCTTGGCATACTCGTAATAAGTTTTGTGAGTGCGGGTTTTGTTGTACATAAATATGCTGATTTTATATATCATGAATTTGATGAAGCCATGCAAATAGCCAACTATCCAAAAGCGATAGCAGTAACTAAGTATATTGTGGGGATTGATGGCAAAGAGTTGTATGCGTTTTTTAAATCGTTATATGACGCTAATAATCCATCAATAATACCTTTAAGTCCAACGCTCAAGATTCCTAAAATTATGCACTTTGTCTGGCTTGGCAGTCCTCTTCCAGACGCCTTTAGAGAATATATTCTTTCATGGGCGAAGATACATGAAGGTCATGGTTGGAAGATTAAAATCTGGACCGACGAAGATCTTAAAGATTTCAAGCTTATCAATCAAAAGTTTTATGATGAAACCGATAGCTATGGCGTCAAATCTGATCTGCTCAAGTGGGAGATTGTCTATCGCTATGGCGGCGTTTACTTAGATGTCGACTTTGAAGGGTACAAGTTGCTTGATGATTTGCATTACACGTATGATTTTTATACGGCTATTCAGCCTCTTGATACGCAGTACCTGCAACTTGGTGCAGCAGCTTTTGCCGCGCGTCCTGGCCATCCGATTTTGAAACATTGCATTGAGACTATCAAAGATGACTGGAGCAAAAAAGGCGCACCAGCAAAATCGGGCCCTATCCATTTTACAAAGTCATTTTTTGCTACCGCAGGCAAAACGCCTGGTTCGATTGATATTGCATTCCCCGCACTCTATTTTTATCCACTTGGTTGTACCGAAAAAATAGTACACAAAGATGAGTGGATAGCACAAGGGGCCTGGGGCGTGCACATGTGGGCAAAGAGTTGGATGCCAGCAAGTTATCGTCCGCACGAATTTAAAAAGCTTTTTAATGATCACTTGGTCAAGACATGGAACGATTAAGAGTAAAGTCTATACTTTGTTAGATCGGTATGTGCCATTACTCTAGGGTCTGTTGAGTTTTGTCTTGGCTTTGAAGAAGTGTAATTACATAGATTTTTTCGAGAAAAATTAAAACTCCCGATCGCCCTGAGTGACGCGCGCAGCGCGTTGTATCGAAGGGTTAGTCCGTATAAATTTTACAGGAAGATAGTTGTTTTCTACGAAGTTTTATTTGGATTGAGCCTTCGATACATTTTTTCGCTTTTTTACAAAAAGCTTCTAAAACACTCAGGCCGATCGGTTTATTTTAAAAACTCAACAGACTCTAATCCTTTTTATGGAGAGATTCCTCTATTTTTTCAAGTGTACGCCCTTTTTCTTCTTCGCCTTTTGCCACTATTTTTTCTGCTTCTTGAATATCATATAAATCTTCTAAATCTTCCATCGTAAGATGTGCATGAAGATCAGGTGTCATTCTTAGATGAAGTTTACCTGAAAAGGTTTTTTCTGGGGCTTCACCACGTTCCTTGCACCAGGCAAGATAATCATGTATCGAGTCTTTGAAGGCTTTTTCAAGCTCGCGAACTGTCGTGCCTTGAAAGGTAATAACATCTTTTAATCCAATGACTTCGCCATGAAATATTTTGGCATCATCGTCATAGACGACGTTTCCGATATATTTTTTGTAGGTCAGCTTTATCACTTTTGTGAGATCAATTGTTGAACGGTTTTGCGCTTCAAGAACGTTTTTGATAGCGAGTAAAAATATGCGAGGATCTTTATCGGCGAATGCAGCATTGTTTCAATCCAGCCATCTTTCATAAAATCGCCGTTTTTACAAACTTGATCATAACATTCAAGAATAAGATCAAAGTCATCTTGTATTGAAGGTAAAAACCAATCATCAAGAAATACTTGGTGTGACGGCGTATAAAACGCGTATAACCTTAAGCGTTCGGCATGAGAGACAGGCGTATTCAAAAGAAAGCTTATTAATCCAATAGTTATTAAAAGTTTCTTCATAATCCTTCCTTTAAACTTAAAATTGATTATTTTGATCTTCAAAATGCAGCCGAATGCAACGCACAAAATTTTCTTCAGAAAAAAGTTCATAAGCTTTTACGCACTGTATGCGCATTTCAGCTTCCCTTTCAAGAGAAATGGTGCTCAAAATTTTACCAAGATTTTTAACCTCTTTTTCCGCTATTTTTATGACACAACTATCCCAATCAAAGCCTTCAGGCAAGGTCATAGCATCCGCAAACAAAACTGGAATTGCTCCTGCTTGCAGCGATTCCCAAAAACGTATGGTACTGGCTCCCGTACCACGAGGGCATAGCGAAAAACGTGAACGAGCAAGCGCTTCTTGGTATTCTAAAGCCTCAGCTTGTTGTTGATCAACACTTGTGCTGCCTGGCTTGAAGGCATTCGCCCAATGCCAAAGCTTACGTTCTATTATTATGGTATTAACAGGATGCTGCATACCAAAAAGAACTTTTCTTACCGGATGCGTGTTACTACAACCTATAAAGGAATACCAAACGTCTTTATTAATAGCACCTTCTATGCCATTTGCAGCAAGATG
>Ga0351939_1039_pt1 | contig 51778 bp, 37 predicted proteins | sample TotcelT113001M11_FD_206851 | JGI IMG/M metagenome (GOLD analysis project Ga0351939, IMG submission 206851) | Enriched cells from coal bed in the Powder River Basin, Montana, United States - Total cells T11 rep2 HSBNCT.T11.300.1.M11 ... | reverse complement strand
GACACGGCACGGCCGGTCGGTTCGCGGCGTTCATCGAATCGGCAGATGTACCTTGCCGCAGCCGGTTTGGTTGCGCTGGGGATGATCGTGGGCCTGCTCGCGCTGCTGTTTCTCCCGTCGACGGGCGATGACAGTCGGGCAAAGGCAACTGCCGGCAAGGGCACCGCGCGGAGTGCATCGTCGCGGCCCGTCCTGACGCTGGTGCTGACCGAACAGGAACGCGAGGAGGTCACGGAATTCTTGCTTGACGACCAAACTCAGCCTTTGCCGCCACAATCGGAATTCACCCTGGAAGCCGGTCGGCATCGGCTGATTTTGCGGCGGAAGGGGTATCAGGAGGTGTTTGACAGCATCACCCTGGTCAACGGGGTACATCGCGAGTACCGGCCGCGCTGGCAACGCGAAGCTGCCGCCCCGGTCCTGCCAGGCCCCGCCAAGTCCGCCCCCGCCGTGGCGATGGAGCCGCCGCCGAATGACTTCTTGCCGCCTGCTGCGCCCGAATTGCCCGCCCAGACGATGAACGCAAAGCCCGCTGCTGCCAGTCTGCCGCAGTTCCAGGAACGTCCCGTGCCGGAGGTGCCGCCCCGGGAGTCGCCGCACGTTGCAGAGCCGCCCTCGGACGCTGATCTCCAGGCGGCCGCAGCGGGCGGGTTCCCCAGCGGCTTTGGCCGCCTGGTCGCCCACTGGCCGTTCGACAACGACACCGGGGACAGGACGGGGCTTCGTCACGACGGCCTCGCGTTCGGCGAAGCGAACTATGTCGCCGGTCGTGTCGGTCAAGCACTCCAGTTTTCCCCGGACTTGCGGTTCGAGGTCGGCGCCCCGATTCTGAATGACGCCAGCGAGTTCTCGTTTTGCTTGTGGATGAATCTGGCCAGCCTGCCAGCGGGAGATGGAACGTTGGTCAGTGGGGAGCAAACCGTGCTGTTCGTTCGGGGCGGATTTCCGTGCGTGGAGATCGGCGGCCGCAAACCGCTGCCGGGGCCCAGTACCGACGAGACGACGGGAGGATTTCGAGACGTCGACTTGTCGACCAGCCTGGACTCCTGGGTCCACCTGGGCCTGTCCTACTCGGCGCGGTTTCGGCAGCTGCACTACTACGTCGACGGCGCGCATCGCGGATTTCAGCAATACGCGGAAACCACCCCGGCGTCCTGGGGCCGGACAATCGTCACGGGCGTGTCCGGCCTGCTGGACGATCTTCGCGTCTTCGACTACCGGCTTGGCAGTGCGGATTTCCAAGCCCTGGTCGACGGCAGCTTTCAGCCGCCGCCCATGCCGCCGCGACAGCCCAACGGCAAATTGGTTTGCGAAACATGGGTCGATGTCTCGCCGGCCACATCGCGGATCCAATGGGAATCAACGCTGCGGAACCAGCCGGATCAAACCAGCACGATCGAAGAAACGCTTTCGTACCTCGCTCCGGTGGGCAGCGGTGACTGCCTGGCGTGCATTCAAGGCTTTCTCTTTCCGCCGGAGCGAGGCGACTATACGCTGCAGTTGGAGGCCAGCGGCCAAGCGACGCTGTACCTGCAGCGATCCGGGCCCGTCCAAGACACGCTGCAGGAGATCGTGGCGAACCAGCCTGGTCAAGCCGCCACGTCGCCGCGTACCGCGCTGGAAGCCGGCAAGCCCTGCTACTTCAAGATCCTGCACTTCTACAAAGCCGAATCCGGCGGCGCGATCCGACTCGGCTGGCGGCTCCCCGGCTCGGCCGACCGCCTGGACGCCATCCCCGCCGACCATTTCGGATCCTATCGCGCCGTCCCGTAACCTCCACGCGGTCCGCAGCATCCTTGGCAGCGATGAAAGACGGCGTGCCGCACTACTTCAGCGGCTTGACGCGGATGTTGCGATAGGCGACCACCGCGCCGTGTTCCTGCAAGCCGATGTGGCCTTCGCGGGGGAAGTCTTTCAAGGCGGTGCGGTATTTGTTCTTCGTGCCGTCCGGGTTCTGGCCGGCCTGGTCCCACTGGTCCAAATCGGCGTCGATAATCCGCTCGCCGTTCATGTCGATGGCGACCTTGCCGCCGCGGCACGTGATGACGACTTTGTTCCACCCGGCCACCGCCGCATTCTTGCTGGGCGCCAAGGCGTCGTACAACGCCCCGACGCTGTGCTTGCTGGGGTTGTCCCTCGGCTGATCGACTTGCATTTCCAAGCCGGTTTGGACACAGTCGCGAGGACTGCCGGTTCGGAAAAACACGCCGCTGTTGCCTTCGGTCTTGAATTCGAGCTCCAGGACGAAATCACCGAACTTCTCTTTGGTCCAGACATAACCCGCCGGCTTCGAACGCACCAGAGCGCCGTCTTCGACCACCCAGCCCGCGCCCGGGGCCCCGCCGGCCCCGTTGTCCCAAGCCGATAGATCCTGGCCGTCGAACAACGCAATCCAGCCGTCCTCCTGGCCGGCGGCCCCAGCGCCAACGGCAAAGCAACCGATCGCCAGCATCAGCATGGCAGCCCTGGTCAGATTCTTGAGTCTCATGGTGTGTCTCCTTGCGTGTGATAAAGGGGGGAACAACGTTGCGTCCGATTCATATTAAGTGAATCGTTTGGGCTCGGCAGATACAACGGCCAATATAACGTCCCGACTTCACGGTCGCCAGATGCAGTACGCATGCCCGTTGTCGGGCGCATGCCCGTTGTCGGGCACGCATGCCGCGCAGCACCATCCCGAATGACCGTGGCAGCGATGGCAATCTCCATCATGCCCGCGCGCGACCGGTTTCGGTGGCCCGGAGAACGCCGCGCTGTTGGAGAGGTGCGCCAGATTTGCATTCATTGGCCAATCGGGCATGCTGATTCGCTGAATGAGCTGGACAACGCGGCGGATGTCAAGAAGGCGGATGTACGGTCCGATTCTCTTAGATCGCGAGGCGATTCGGCATCACCGTTGGAGTTCACGCTTTAGCGTGTCCGCGCAGGAGGGAACGCTTGCATCGCTTGTTTCCAGCAGATCGGCGTCTCGTCAAGGTCACGGTGCAACGGAAAAAATTTTCGCGCCGCTTCGCGGCTTGGAATTCAGGATTCAGGAATCAGAAGACAGAATCCAGAACACGGAAATCAGCATCCAGGGAGAGTTACTGGACGCAACGAAAACCCCTGAGGTCGAGCCAGTCCCTCGGACCGGACCTGCCGCGGAAAGCGCAACGGACGGCATTTGCATCGTCCCACCAGCATCCACCGCGCAATACGCGCAGCGCGTCACCCTCGATCGAATCGTCCGGCTCCCCTTTGTACGAATCACGCCATTTGCTCACGCACCACTCCCAGACGTTACCAGCCATGTCCTGGCAGCCATACGGACTGGCGCCGTCGGGGTAGCTGCCTACCTCGGTCGTGGCCCCGACGTTGCCGCTGAAGTTGCAGCGCCGCTCGTCAGGCGGCTCGTTGCCCCAGGGCCAAGTGCGCCCGTCCGTGCCTCGCGCCGCCTTCTCCCACTGGCGCTCGGTGGGCAGCCGCAGCCCGGCCCACTGGCAGTACTCCATCGCGTCGCGCCACGTCACGCCGACCACCGGTTGGTTCGGCTGATTGAATCGCTTGTCGTCCCAGTAATATGGTTCTTTATGCCCCGTCTCCTTCATAAACTGGGCATACTGGGCATTGGTCACCGGATGCCGGGCGATGTAGAACTCGTCCAAAACCACCCGGTGCCGCGGCCGTTCGTTTTCTGCACCGTCGTCGCTGCCCATCCAGAATTGGCCGGCCGGGATGCGGATCAGTTGCGTCCCGTCCTTGGCATTGACGCGGATGTCGGCCTCGGCGGCCTTCGCCACGGCGGGCAGCACCCGACCCAATCGAGTCAACGCGTCGCGCACCGCGGCGGCCACCTGGGGCTGCGGATCGTCCAGCGCGGCTTCGAGCGCCGTGATCGCTTCCGCCCCGCCGATCTCCAACAGAAACATCGCACAGCGGTAGCGGGCCTGCCACGGCGCCGCCCGGTCCCGCAGCAGGTCGATGAACGGCGTCACGCACGGCGCCAACGCCTCGCGGACGCAAGTCAGCGCCAAATCGAAATGCTGGTCGCACTGCGCGCTGGGAACCAGTTCCGCGAACAACGCCGTCTGGAACCGCGGATCGTCCATGCCCAAGGCCAGCAGCGTGGGCTCGCGCCACCAGGGACGGCCGAACGTCTCGACCAAGCGGCTCGATTCGCCCAGCTTGACGATCTCCTCGGCGGCCAGGAACTCCTGGAAGCTCAAGTGCTGGAACCCGTAGCGCGCCACGTCAAAGCCGACGAACAGCCCGCTGCGGTCGCGGACGCTGGTCAGCACGCGTTCGAGCTGCTCTTCCGCCTGGCCCTGCGTCTCGCGCTTGACGCGGGCCAGATGCGGCCGGAGCACGCGCCGCACGTCCTCCTCGTCGGCGTACGTGCGGCCTTCCTCCTGGTGCAGCCAAAGCGCCAGCGGACGCAGCACCTGGCGGGCTTCGGTGGCCGACAGAAATACCTCCAGCCCCTTGGCCTCGTCCCATTTCTGCAACAGCACCTTGATGCACTCTTCGTACAGTTCCGCCCGCCGCTGGGGCATCGCGCCATGCGTGCGGTGCAGCAGGCACAGCAATTGCAGCAACAGCGGGTTGCGGGCCAAGCCTAGCAAATTCTCGGCCGAAAAGAGCTGCTGGATCAAATCGTCGCCCTGCCCGCGCGCCCAGCCGCGCCACTGGTCCGTGTCGCCTCGCTGCCGCGTTTCGACTTGCCGGTACCACCGCCGGACGAACGTCCGTACGTCCTCGTCGCGGAACTCGCGGATGTGCAGTTCCAAGTAGTTCTCCGGCAACCGCGTCGCGCCGCGATAGCCCGCGAACCGCGAGGTGACCAACAATTGTTGCCCCGGATACAGCTTGCGTTGGCGTTCGATCCACTCCAACGCCTCGGTCCGCCGCTCGGCCGTGGCCACTTCGTCCAGTCCGTCCAGCATGATCAAGCAGCGGGTCTGCTCGTCGGCCAGCACGCGGGCAAAGAAGTCGCCCGGCAGTTTGCTCTGGATCTCGTGGTAGACGGTCCGCAGCGCGTCTTCGAGCGAGACCTTGAAATCGGTCACCGCGCGCAGCGGCAGATACAGCGGGAACCGGTTCGGAGCGATGCCCGACTTGGCCGCGGGCGTCTGTTGAGCCAAGCACAGCGTGATGAACTTCAGCAGCGTCGTCTTGCCGCTGCCCGGTTCGCCCAGCACGATCAGCCCGGTGTAGCCGTGCTGGTGGGCGAAGTCCAATGCCGGGCCGATTTCCAATTCCTCGATGCGCGGTGTCTCGGTGTCGTCGTCCGGCCCGCAACGAGCCATCTCGGCATGGCTGGGCACCGCCCGCAGCGCGATGTAGATCGGCTCCAGTTCGAGCGGCACCCGCAGATCGGCGCCGAATCCGCGCATCTGCAGATAGCGGTGATCTTCGCTCAGATAGGCCAGGAACCGCTTCCGCGCTTCCGGCATCCCGGTCGCCTTCGGCCGGCGTTCCGCCGCCCTTTCCGGTGCGGTCAATGCGAACTGCACCGCGCCCGACGGATCGACGTGCGGATCGGGCAGCCAGCGGCCTTCGCCGGTCAGTCCGAACGTTCGCGCCGAATACTGCCGCATGACCACGGTCACTTCGCGATGGTTGTCGATCTGGACGATCTGGTATTGGTTTGGGTGATCGGGCAGCGTCTTGGCGTCCAGTCCCGTGCTGCCCGCGGCCAGGATGTGGAGCAGCGGGCCGGGATGGCGGCCGAACTGTTCGACGCCCGCGATATGCCGGTGCCCGTGCAGGACCAAGGCAAAGCGGCCCTTTTGCAGCCAAGGCAGGATCGCGTCGCGGTCGCGCAGATTCTCGTGGTCCAGGTTGCTGGCCCCCAGAAAATTATGGTGCAGCGCCGCGATCCGCAGCCACGAGCCGTCGGGATCGATCTGCTCGCACCGCTGGACCGCCGCCCGCGCCTGATCGACGCCGATCCAGCCGTAGTGGTCCTCGTCGCGTTCCGATTCGCGGATGCACGAGTTCAACGCGGTGATCAGCGTCTTCTGCTCGGGCAACACCACCACGTGGAACAGATGTTCTTCGGCGAACAGCAGGCCCGCGTCCTCGAAGAACCGGTTGAAGAACCGCTGGTAGTTCCCGAACTTGGCAAAGAACGGCTCCTCGAACGGCTCGCCCGACCCTTCGGCCATCAGCCGCGCGCCCGCGCACAGTTTACGGTTCACATCATGGTTGCCCGGCACGATCACCACCCGCTGCCGCGGAACCGCCAGTTTCGCCGTCAGTTTTTCCAGAAACCCCTGTGCCGCCGCATATTCCGCCGGCAGACTCCATTCCGCCACATCCCCGGTGATCGCGATCACCGACGGGTGCAACCCCCGCTCGGCCGCCAAGTGATCCAAATCCTCCGCCAATTTCGCATACAAACTGTCAAACGACCGCTCCCCGTCCGGATACCGATGGTTCCGCCCGAACTGCAAATCGGACAGGTGGAGGATGGTAAGGCAGGTGGTCATGGTTGTTACCTCGGCGGCCAGACCGATTTTCCCTTTCCGAGGCCGCTGGCCCAATGCCGCTTACTTTGGGAGCAGTTGGGGGCGTTTTGTTAGCGGAGCGGCGCAAGCCGCCCGGTTTTCCGACGGTAATACCGGACGGCTCGCGCCGTGCCGCTACAAAGTAAGCGGCATTGGCCGCTGGCCTGCGGAAATGTTCAACAGAACACGAACGTCCCAGCGATCATACCACGGAAGCAGACGACGTGGGAGGGAATATGCCTTCGTCAATCAGCGTTTGACGCAATCGGATTCGGTACGGAAGATTGATTCCCAAAAGATCCAGCGTCACCCGACCCACAGCGGTCAACGCGATCAATTCGGGGCCATTCCAACTAAAATGTTCCGTCCACTGGTCGAATCGCGGGTTGAAAAGAGGAACCAGATCGCCGGTGTGTTGATCAAAGCCCGAGATGTTGTAGCCTTTGAACGTACTGCACGTGAAACAGGCACACGCCAAGTCATCCAGGTCATCTGTACCGCGGTGTCTCTTGGGAACAATGTGGTCCAGATGAAACGGTAACTCGTCGGCCGTCTCGGGCATCTGACAATACTCGCATTGCCAGTTCGCTCGTCTCCAGACCTCTTTACGGATCGACGGTTTCATGCTTCGCGGCTACGGCTCGACATCGCCGACGGCGAGCGAGCGGCGTGCCTTCGATTTCATGATCGACAACCAGTGTCCGACGCGGCGGTAGCTCTCCACTTCGACGCATTCCTGCCCGGTCAACGGGTATTCTTGCCCCTTGTCGGCCAACTCGTTCATCCGATCCATGTCTTGCTGAGGGAACGAAAGGCAGAGGATGGCACGGGCTACGTCCGGCGGGAAATCCGGTTGTTCGGGCGACACGAGACGTGTCATGATCGAAAGTTCAGTATCGAGTGTATTGGTTTCCATCGCGACCATTCCAAAATCGACTTGGGACCATTCGCCGTCATGTGACTTGATTTTACGGTCTCGCACTGGAAGCAGGCAAGACCAGCCGAGCCTTCGGGTCTGACCCAGGGCAACCGCATCTTAAGTCCTTCCCTTCAGTATGTTTAAGAGACGCGAATCGTTCCATCCGGCACGCTTTCGCCTGCGTCGAACCGATTCCGGCGAAGTGTCCTGTTTGATTAGAGATAACGCCAGGCGTCGCAACAGAGCGAAGTTTTCGGTGCCGTGGTCCATTCGAATCCTGCTTTGGTCTTCGTCGAACGTCATGTCCAATACCCAGTGACACGAGTTTTCTATTCCCCAATGTCCACGGACAGCTTCGCCAAAGCGTTTTACAGAGGGTTTGAGGCTGCAGATGTAGTATCGAGCCTCGCTTGTTTCTATGCCGTTGCGGGTCGTGAGAGAGATCACCTTCCCAATGCTTTTTGATCCGTGCCACTCCTTCTTCTTGTCCGGGGACGCGGAAGGGGTCGGGAGTCGTTTTCGTGCGAGGGATCTGTTGATATGGATGATCGTCACCCGAAAACGACTCCCGACCCCCTTCGGCACGATCGATTGTGCACTACATCGCTGCGAGGTCCACAGGCTGGCAGCCTGTGCTACGGGGTTGCAAAGGTGGCGGGCGCCTCTGTTTATGGGAAGAAGATTGGGACGGCCCATTTGCCGATGGGGATTGTGTCGCCCGCGTCGCAGTCTTTCTGGTACGGGGTGCCGTGATTGGCGGCGCTGGATGGCTTGAACAGTCGCCCTGGTGTTTCGACGCGTCACACCGGACTGGAGCATTGGACCGGGCGCTACCGCTCGACCAATTGCACGGCATCCACCACGACATAACCGTCGGTGCCCGCGGTTTCGACCAGGATCGCGGTCTGGCGACCGGCGGCTAACTCGTACGTGCCCAAGGAATGGAACAAGCGGTCGATCTCCGGGACGCGCTGCTGGTCGATCCGGATCGTCTTCGAACCGGTCGGCGTGATGATCGTCACCGGGGTGTTGCGGGCGCGATTCGGATAAGGAACGTACGACAAGCGGATTTCGTATCGGCCCGCGCGGGCCACTTCGGGCACGAAGCGGATGGATTTCTCGCCCTTGCCGTCGTTGCCGTCGTGCAGGTAGCCGTCCAGGACGAACGGCTCGGCATAGGTCGATGGGATCCAGCCGCCGATCTGCTCGGCCTCGCTCGCGTCGATCACCAGGCCCGGCAGCTTTCGCGGGTCCACGTTGTGAAACCAGGGCAAGCTGGGCGAAACGTCGGGCAGGGCGCGGGCCGCGGTTACGCGGCGGGCGATCTCGACCAACTCCGGCGGCTCGTCGTACACCCGCACCTCGGCAACCGTGGTCATGCCGGTAAAGACACACCGCAGTTTCGCCGTGGTGACGGAATCCATTCCCAACACGTAACGCCGCTGCCGGCTGTTCGGCACCTCGGCCACCGTCCGCCAGGCACCCTCCTGGCAGTCGCTGTCCTGCCAAGCCTCGACGCGAAACGCCGCCGGCGCCAGCGTCTTGGTGGCGAACGACACGTGGACCACATCGAAGGTTTGCGGGCAATTCCACTGCAGCTGCAGCCAATGCGTGTCGGCTCCCGGCTGCGGGCTCCAAGCATTGGATCGGCCGTCGGCGGCTCGGGCCAGCCCGTTCACCACATGAACGGCAGCCATGACCTGGCCGTCGGCCCGCGTCAACTCGCTCGAGGCCGTGACGGCCGCCGACCGCGCCAGGTCGCGCGGATCCCGGTTCGGAAAGCCGATCAGATAGGCCCCGTCCTTGAGCAATTGCTGCTGCAGTTGCTCCAAGTGTTCCTGGTACACGCCGCGAGGCGTCGTTTGATGCTGCACGCACAGCGCGGCGGCGGTCCCGGCCGCCTGACCGATCACGGCACAGGTCAGCATGACGCGCGTGTTCGACAACGCCATGTGGCTGGCCGAGATGTTCCGCCCGGCCAGCAGCAGGTTTTCGACGTTTTTCGAGTACAAGCTGCGGTACGGAATCGAGTACAGCCGCCCCATGCAGGGATCCAGGCCGCCAGGCCGGTCGTAGTGGATGCCGAACGAGCCCTGATGGAAAAAGCCGCCGGAATGATGATCGTCCAGGCACCAGCCGCCGTAAGCCACGCGGTCCGCGAACCGGGGCTGGTCGCGGATATCGTTTTCGGTCAGTACATAGTCGCCGATCAAGCGACGGTTTTCCCGCTTGCCGGCCACGTGCCCGACCCACGCCAGTTGGTGATTTGCCGCCTTCTGCTCGTCGCGCGGACAATGGTTCTTCAGGTGGTCCCATAAGCCGAAGATCAGCCGCAGCAAATCGTCGCGGATCTCTTCCGCATCGGTAAAGGTGTCGCCCAGCCCGCCCAATTCGAGCATCCACTGGTCGCCCGTCCGCGCGCCCAAACGGGGGTGCCGGCCCGGGGAAAAGCTGTCGCAGCTGGGGAACTTCATCGCCCACGGCGGCGGCGTGAACGTTTGCGCCAACCCCGTGTCGACGCTGGCGTACTTGAGCGTGTTGCCCATCGTGTCCGTGCTGGGCTGTTCCGGCGCCCACGGCTCGCCGTACATCGCCCGCGGTTCCTTGCCGTGACGGTACTCTGCGCCAGCCGCCACGCCCACTACCCCATCGCCGGTACAATCCAGGAAGACGCGGCCGGCGAACCGCAGCCGCTGGCCGGAACGTACATCCAGGGCCAGCACGGCGCCGATCGTGCCGTCGCCCGGATCGCACATCTCCACACCCGTGGCATGCGTGTTCAGATGGAGCGTTACGTTGGGTTCGGCTTGGACCCAACGCAGCAGCCGCGCCGAGTAGACCGCCGCTTCGGCGCTGGTCTGGTTGCCTTCGGTCCGGTATTCTTCGACCAGGCCCGTTTCCCGCGGATCCAGCGGATCGCGCCGCATGTGGGGCCAGACGCCGACCGGCGGGACCAGGATCTCGGTGCTGGCGTTTCCGCCCAGCACCGGACGGTTTTGCACCAGCACCGTTGCGGCGCCCATTCGAGCGGCTGCTACGGCCGCCGTACAACCGGCCAAACCGCCGCCCACCACCACGACGTCAACAACTGCCCCGGCGTCCCGTACCTCGCGACTTACGCCGCCGTGGCGCTCTCGCAAGGACGCGATCGCCGCCCGGTCGTCGGGCGGCGTCCATTGCAGGTCACGGGCCAGTACCAAGGCATCGCAGCGGGCGTAGTAACCCGTCCGATCCTGCAACCGCAGTTCGACCTGGCCGGACAATTCGTACGTCCCGCCGTCCTCCCACGTCCAGCCGTTACGGCCGCTGCTGCCAAAAATCCGCTCGCTCGTCCGGCCGCCGATCGTCACCTGGAACCGCCCCGGATGATGCTCCGGCGCCCAGTCCTTGGTGCGGACCCACAGCCGGTACGTCCCCGCTTGCGGAACGCGAACCAGCGTGACCGCATCCTCGACCGGCTCGCCCCGTCCGATGGCCAGCAGGTACGGCGAGCCCATCAGGTCGACAAACTGCGCATCGTTGGTCCAGCCTCCGTGGTCTTGGAACTGCTCGACTTCGACCCAGATCACATCTTGACCGGCCGCACCGGCGGCCAGCCAAGCCACGAGAACCATGCCAGGCCACAGTGTCCAGTGCGTCAAGCGGTGTACGATCGTCATGACGGGAGTTCCTCACGCGGACTTCCGCCCGCAAACCAGGATGTCTTGATCAGTCAGATTTCGTTCGCGTGGATTCTCGGGGCAGGCAGTCAGCCCGCGACGAAAGACGGCGCGCGGGAACCCCGTGGGCGGGGATTATCGCTGGTAGATCGGCAGAATCGCCTTGTCCAATTGCAGCATGATCAGATTGCAGGCGGTGACGTAGATCGGGCCGATGTTGCCCGTCCAGTAGCCTTCGTCGTTCTGCTCGGCGACGATCCGGTCGTACAGCCTGTCCCGGAACGCGTTCCATTCACCGGCCCCCTGGCGATACATGACTTGGGCATAATACAGGTACGTGTAGTGCCAGTGGCCGTAGGAGTGGGTCTGGTCGGCGATGTTGCTGAGCGTCTTTTTGCAGTATTCCAGCATCTGGGGCACGTACTCGCTGTCGTAGTCGCCGGCATTGTACAAGGCGGCCAGTGCGGCGGCGGTGATTGCCGGCCGCGAGCTGCCGCGGTTGCGAGAACTGTAGGAAATCCCGCCATCCTGATTCTTGCACTCGTAGATGTACTTCTTGGCCCGCTCGATCGCCTCGCCGACGACCGGGATGCCTGCGTTGCGACAGCCTCGCAAGCCTTGGACCTGGGTAATCGTCGTCGAGCCTTCGTCGAAATCGCTGCCGTCTTTGGCGCTGACATAGCCCCAACCGCCGGCGCTGGTTTGCGCTTGGCAGCTGAAATCGACGGCACGCGCGAGGTTTTCGACCAGCATCTGCCGGGTTTCTTCGTCCTGCTCTTCGCCCAGCACCTGGGACAGGAACAACATGGAAAAGCCGTGCCCGTACGTGTAGCGGTTGTCGCTTTGCGGGTCGCCGATCAGGCCGTTCGTGCGGGATTTGCTCAGCAAAAAGTCCACCGCGCGGCGAATGTTCTTGGCGTACGGTCCCTGCACCGTGGTCGAGCCGGAGCCGATCAGGGCGGTTCCCGCGAGGGCTGTCATCGCCGTGGGATAGTTGCCGGCCGTCCAGTTGCCGCGAATGGGGGACTGGGTGCGTGCGACCCAGTCCAAGCCGCGGCGGATCGCTTTTTCCCAGCGTGGATCCTTCTTGGCCGCCAGCGCCGGCCGTCTCCAGCCTTCCGCGGCACTCACCCCGGCGGCTAGTCCCACCAACGATTTCAACACCTTACGTCGCGTCACCATCATCGAATGCACTCCCGCGTTTCCCGTCGCCTGATGTCCCTTGCATTGTACACATTGGGACGGCTGGAGCCAAACTCGATTACAATTTAGGGATCGGCCGCAGCTTGCCGCTGCTGCCGTCGTGTTTCCCGCGATAGCTGTGCCAGTATTCGGGCACAAAATCAACGCCGAAACCGCGTTTCAGTTCGACGGCGGCTCGAGCCGCCCAAGGCGTGCCGGGGTGGTTTTCCATCGTCCGTCGGAACAGGGCAGATGCTTGGTCGATGTACGCTTGGCTTTCCTTGGTGCGAGTTGGCGAGCGGACAGTGACATTCCAATGCACCAGCCGCAGATCGGGCGGCTTGGTGAGCGGCACGATTTTGGGCTGCTGGAGGAACGCTTCGAGGGCGGCTCCGTACTCCCACATCCGCGCTTGGTACGCGACCAATTGGGCGTAGATCAAGTCGTAATTGGCTTGCCACCGCGGGTCCGCCTCCTGCTGGCGATGATGGGCGCCTTGTTCCAGAGCCTTTTGCACCCGCGCCAAGTACATCAAATAGGCTTTCGCTTTCTCCTGTTCGCGGCGGGCTTGACGCACGAATTCCTCGAAGACCGGCGAGAAATGCACGCGCATCTCGATCTGGCCGCTCAATTCCGGACGCTGCAGCGGGTCCAGGTCGTAAATACACTGCCAGATGACCGACCGCAACGGATAACGATCGCGGTCGTGCAACACTTCGCCGCGAGCCCGCAAATCAGGGCGGTACGGCCGCATCACCTGCAATTCGTAGATGCGTTTCTCGCCCCGCACCAGCGACGACTCTAAGCTGGGCAACATGAAAAAGATCCCGCCCGTTTCCCGCGCCATGCGGCACTGTTCGTAAGGTCCGAAGCCGCTGGGAAAGGCATCGTGACGCCGTCGGAATCCGTCCGTCTGCAGCTGTTCCACAAACGCCGTCTCCGGCCCGCGGTCGATCGGCAGCCAATGAATGTCTCGCGTCTGCGGATGCTCCCAGCGCATGTACGCCATTGGATAGCCGAACACCGCCTCGCGGCCCAGCACGTAGATCGTACAGCGTGCGGCCTTGGCCTCCGCGAGGACGCGTTCCAGATTCTGCCGGTTGTCCTCCCGCTCGCCGCTCTCGTCGGTCACCAGGATCAGGACCATCTGCCGCGCCGACGACCGTGCGTAATCCCGGTGCTGGGAAATCGCCGTCAGAACCGCTTGGCACATGAATTCGCGGCCGGAGGGATCTTCGGGCACCGCGGCAATCGCGCTGCGGATCTCATCCACCTCGCTGGTCGGCCGCGGGGTGTGCGTCAGGTAGCCCTCGCCAAAGCTGACGACCGACGTCGTCAGAAGCTGGCTCCGGTCGCGGCCGGTCAGTCCCAATTGGACGTAGACCTGGTTCACGCGCTGGCGGATTTCCTGCTGATCGTCCTTCATGCTGCCCGATTGGTCGAAGACCCAGATCAGCAGCACCGGCCCGCGGTCCATTTTCCACATCAACTCTTGCGTGATCCGGTCCATCGCCTGCTGATAGTCGTCGATGATCGCCCGTGGATCGCCCTTGAAGTCGCCGTCCGGAACGGCCTCGATCAGCCGCTCGAACGTGGGGGCGCTGGCCAAGGGATACTCGATGCGGACCTCGTCGAGCTTGGCTTCCGCGTCGGCTTGTTCCAGCACTCGAGCGTCCAGTTGCGGCGTCTCCGCGCTGCCCTGCAAATCGCCAGCCGCACCGACGCGTGGGGCCGTGCTGAACAAGCTCAAGGAGGGATCGTTCAGCAAACGGATTTCTTGCTCCAACTCGAACTCGACGGGCTCGTCCTCCAGCAACGGCGAGAATGTCGCCTCCAGCAGGGCCAGATCGAATCGGATTGGCGATGGAACCGTTAGCCAAGCCAGCAGAATCAGGCCCGCCAGATGCACCAGCATCGAGACGCCGAAAGAGCCCAAGCCGTACAGGAGACCCCACAAGCCGCCATCTTCGTCCGCGGCGTCCTGACGATCTTCGTCGTCGACCAGTTCTGTGACTTCGAGAACCGCGTCCTCCGCCCGCAGGCCCGGCTCCAGCCGGTTGTCCTCTGCCAGCGCGTTTTCGACATCCGGCCCCGGTGGCGACTGGTGCAATTCAGGCAGCGGAGGGGGACGCGTGGTCATCGTGATTTCCCGTGCGGCCGGTGCGGAATGACGGTCTCCAAGTTGCAGTTGCGGGTATCCACCATCAAATTCGCGTCCTTTCCGGCATGTTATTGCTGTGTCCAGCGATTCACGTAGTCGCGTCTTTCCGAGACGCGCGGGCCCAATGCCGCTTACTTTGCACCCGAATTTGGTGAACCGCAAGGCGCTAGCCGCGGGTTTTCTGCGGGAGAACGTGGTCAGGCGTCACCGGCGGCTAGCGCCTTGCCGCTCACTCACCTGGTCCCCGAGGCGGGCGGAACGGCGAAAAAGATGTCGCTATTGGCGGCCTGGCCATTGCCGCGCTGGCCGGGCTGGGTCGAGCACGTCAACAGACCGCAAACCGAGGCGGAGTTGGCGGCGCTGTGTCGTTGCGCGGAACGCGGCAGTCCGTTCGCCAAGAGAGCTTGGTGCGACCAGATCGTCCGCCGCCTGGGACTGGAAAGCACGCTCGCCCCCAAGGCCGCCCCAAAAATCGCGAAAACGGCTGTCACCTTTTACTTCCCGACGCCGCGGAGTCGGTCGGCCAAGAACATCAACCTCGACGAGCCATGGTGGTGGCAGAAGAGATGATGCCGCATCACACTGGACCGTGATGTGGACACGATGGCGTCGATTGCGGGCGGGATCGCCGAGGCATGGCGACGCTCTCGTTCAGGGAGTCGCCGTCTCCACGGGCGCGGCGACGCACAGCCCCTGGGCCGCGTCCCAGATCACTTCCCACGCTGGCGAACCCTGCGCAAGCAGGCGCGGGGGCTGACTGGGCGGCGTGTCGATCGGCAGAATCTCCATGCCGACGGCCAACGCGACTTCGGGCAATTCCTTGAAGTCGAAAGATCGGTTCGGTCCTTGATAGCAGACCGCATCGACGAAAATGCAATCGGTATCCTCGCCAGCCTGCCAGGCCACCGCCTGTCCCGCAAAGCGGCTGGGGAGGGCATGCACGACGGCCTGGTACCGCCCCGCTCGGAGCCCCCAGCGCTGTTGATCCAGCCGCTCCAGCGTGACGCCCTTGCCGACCAACTCAAACCGCAACCGGAAGTCCTGGGCGGAAAACCGACCATCGGCAGGACGATCCAGTGAGGGATGCCAATCGCCTCGGTTGCGAAGCGGATAGGCGATCGCCAGCGATTGGCCGCCCGCTTGCGCCGTGACAACCCCCATCGACGCGAAATCCTGACCATCGTGGAGAAAACGCAGACGCAAGACGACAGCCGGATCGCGCTCGGTCTTCCAGGAGCCGATCAGCGGTCGGCATTGCGTCCAGAATGTTCCCCGGTTGACGCTGCCCAGGCAGATGTCAGCCGTCAGCCAGGAGGTCCCAATCGTCGAACGTTCCGGTGTCGTGCCGCGCACGAACGTCCGCTGCAATTCACACGTTTCCGAGGGCAAGCTGCGGAAGCGATCTCGAAGCTCGTCCGGACACGGCAGACACCAAGGCACCGGCAAAGCGGCGACGCGGTTCTGGTCTGCCTGAGGATGCACGGGAATCGGCGTGCCCGTCTGTTCCGTCAAATACGCCGCGGTCCGTGGAAACAAGTAATCGGAGTAGGATCGCGCATGAGGACCAGCCCATTGCCCGGTACCCGGATGGTAGCTGTCGGCAATCGTCTGCCAGGCCACCCGCCGCAGGGACTCGGCCGCTCGACGCGTCGCCTCGTCACGGACCAGGTGCAAGGTTCGTTCGCACTCCGCGAGCGCGACCATGGTATACGTGGGGCTGTTGTACTCGTTGAACCCGCCGTGGTGTGCCGAGTGCTCCGCGACCCGCTGCAGCCGTTGTCGTCCATACTCCATCAGTTCCGCCTCGTCCAGGATCTCGCCAGCCGCGGCGCACACGCCGCCGCCCATGATGGCGATGTTTGTGTATCCCGGTCCTACGTCGCGTTTCTTGATGGCCAATGCCGCATGACGCAGGCTGGTCCGCATCGCCTGCTGCAACGCGTCGGACAAGGAGGGACCGTGGTTCGCCAGCATGACCGCCAGCCGCGCGCCGCAGAAATCGGCCCAGTTCCAATCGGGCGGCGACATCTTCTCCAGCGGCTCTTCCAGCAGCCAAGGCCAGATGCCGTATGTTCGGCTTGCGGGGTCCGCGTCCTGCAGGCCAATTACCCTGAGGATGATCTTCTGAGCCCGCGGCCCATCGCCGGGCGAGTTGCGCTGCAACAGCCCCAACGCGTAATCCAGGGAGGGCAGCACCGGATGGACCCAAGTGCCGGAGGCCACCGTCGTATGGTAGCCCGGACTGCGGAACTCCTGTCCCAGCATTTGCTGTTCTTCACTGTAGCGATCCGCACACTGGTCCAGAAATGCCTGCAAGGGATCCGCTGCCTGAGTCGTGGCACACACCACCGACACGGCGAACACGAAAAGCGAACGAAACACGTACAACATGAGACATCCCCCCTTTCGCGAGAAACCGTTTTTTCGGCGGCAGTCGTCATCATAGCAAAGTCGTCAGGACGAGCGGCCGCGGTTTCTGCTTTTGACTTTATAAGACGCACGCGAGGGACGTCGTGGTTCCCTCACGGCTCTGCAGGCCCGCGCAGGACGGAGCTGCCAAAGGTGGTCAGAATAATCTCTTGCGGACGAGCGGGATCGAAGGCGACACGCTGAATGTTGCGGAAGGGCAGTGTGGTGAACGGCTCCCAGGTGGCGCCGTCGTCGCGGCTGAGATACAGGCCGGCCTCGTGCGCGCCCTCCGTGCAGGTCATGTAGATCCAAGGGGGATGATTCGGGTGATAGAACGCACCGAAGTGTTCCCGCTCTTTCTGGACGAGCTTGTTCCAAGTCAGGCCGCCATCGGTCGTACGATAAAGGCCCCCCTCCTCGACGTGTCCGCGGAAACCGGCCGCCGACAACAGGATCGTCTGCGAGTCGCCGGGCTTGACCGTAAAGTCTTTGGGCCAATGCAGTTGCAGCGGGCCCGTGACCTGGGACCAGGTGGCGGCGGCATCGGTGGAACGATACAGGCCCACGCCATCCCGCGTGAATTCACCGCCGTCCAGCCTCTTGGCGGTGATCAGCACGAACAGGGTTCCGTCCGCACAGCGGTGCAGCTTGCAGCAGCGCAGATTCCTGGGGTGGCCCAAGCCCTCGCTGGCGGAAGTCCACGTCGCCCCGCCGTCGGTCGACTTGTAAACGCCCTTCTCGAACAACGACGCATACAGCACGCGTCGATCCGCCGGGCTGGTGGGGTCCAACACGATGGACAACGCTGGCGCCGCGGGCAGATCGCACTTCTTCCAGGAAATGCCAAAGTCGTCGCTGACCGCCACGCCGCCTTCCATGATCACGCGATGCCGGCCGCTGATCACGTTGTCGTTCGGGATGTCGTGGGTATTGGACATGGCGCCCCAGATTCGTCCCGGCACGGCCGGGTCGAAGGCCAGTTCGTAGACCGTGTTTCGCCAAGGCAGATCGGGCCCCTGCCAGATCCAGGTGCGGCCCGCATCCAGGCTGCGGGCAAAGCCGATGTCGGTGTAGCAGATGTAGTGCCGTGTCGGTTCGTGCGGGTCGATGTCGTAGTTCCAGGTCGTCGTCACGACCAGGCCGTTGCACGACCAGGCCTGTCCACCGGCGTCGCCGTCCACCGTCGGACCGGTGTGACACACCCGCCACGTGCGTCCCCCGTTTTCCGTTCGCACCAGCCAGGCGCTGGTACACATGACCACGATGTCGGGATCGTGTCCGTTGACGACCATGCTGTACGGCGGGGCCTGTTCTCGTTGGCCCCATTTGCGGGAGATGTAATCGTCTTCGACGTTGTACCGTTTCAGTCTCGCGAAGCGTGGATCGGAGAAGAAGACGGGCGTCCAACGGGTTCCGCCGTCATCGCTACGGTACAAGGTCGAGTGGTTCGGCGGCCAGTAGCTCGTCCCCGCACAATACACATACACGCGAAGCGGGTCCCGGTCGGTCGTGGCAATGAACTGGTACTGGGGGATGTCGCCTTGGGCCCACTGATCGGTGCGCTGCGTCTGGGTATTCAGCCCGCCGGACAGGCAGCTTCGCCAGGTGGCGCCGGCATCGTCCGAGGCGAACACGCCGCCCGACAAGCGGCCCTCGACCAGCGAACATTCGACGGTCACGTACAGCCGCAGCCCCGGCCCCCGCGCGCTTCCGCCGGAAAAGCTCGTGATGGCACCCGCGGGCAGCCCTTGTCCGCAGGAAACGTAACCCCGGTACGGATGCTGGCTGCAAAAGAGGCCGGCGCTGGTGGCAATGAAGTTGTACTTTCCCGCGGCCGAAGACGTGCGGGGGGCATGCGCGACGATGCCGATCGCGCGGCCGGGGACTCCCTCACACCGCTGCCAGGTCGAGCCGCTGTCGAGCGTCACAAACGTCTCGTCTCCCGCACCGACGAACAGGCTGTCCGGCGCGTCGGCCGCGGCCTGCAGCAGCCCGATCGAGCCGCGCCACGGAGGACGGTCTTGCAGCAGCGGCCGCCACGTCGCGCCCGCGTCTTCGCTAAGACGAAGCTCGTTCGCATCCCCGCTGACCGCGTAAATTCGGCCCGGCACCGTCGGATGGAACAACGGGGAACAGCGCGTACTGCTGCTCAGCATGCGGTGGTGAATCATGCGCCACGTCCGGCCACCGTCGCGCGTGATGTACGCTCCACTCATGTCGCAGTTCACCATCATCAGTTGCGGGTCCAGCGGAGAGACGGCCAGCGAAAACATGCCGCCACCGCCCCCCAGTCCCGCCGACTGCCACGGCTCGTCGGCGTGCGCGCCGACCATGGCCAACGACATCGCCAAGACGGTCAAGATTGTCTGTTGCATTGGTGGTTCTCTCCAAGGGATCGATGAATCCGGGCTGCGGGCCAGCCAACAGGCTCGACGCCATGATAGCCCTTGGAATTCCGGCCGGATAGAATCGTCCGCAATTCCTGCTTGAACGGATCGTCCGGCGAGGCGAAACTTTCTCGTCGCCAGACAAAGATGTCCGGTCCCTCGGTTTCGCTTGGCATACCAATTCGCTCGGCCGGACAGCCAATGCGGCAAGCCGCTTGCCAGATTGGGCTCGGGAGTCTGGAGCAAGGCGTGGATACGGTTTGACATCCGGCGATAGGCAAGGACAATCCACCCGCTTCGTAGTGCTTCGTCCTCCAGCTCTCGGGGGAAGCGTTCGTAGTGACCGGTGTCGTGAAAATGACTCGCGGCGAGCGTCTGCGCGGCTGACGATGTGAGGATTCGCCCCCGCGAACTGAATTCGTGGTGGACGAGGCATGGCGTCTCCAGTTTGTGTGCGTTCCTTCACGTTCTGACATGGGTGCTTGGCCCTAGCGACGCTCCAAGCAGACGACTTGCCCGTTTTCTTGAGCGAGGAACAGCTTGCCTTCGGCGGCTGCCAGGCCGTCGAAGACGGGGGGACTGGTCAGCGGCACTTGGCTCCGGACGCTGCCGTCGCTGGTCGAGACCGCCAGCAGCAGCCCCGTGTCAGAATCCCGCGGTACGCTCGATTGTTCACCACTCGCCGTGGGAGCACCGGCGACGAACAGCAGATCACCGGCTCGTAGCATCGCGCGGACCCGCACGCCAACGGTGACCTTCCAAGCCTGCCCGCCGTCTGTCCGCGGCACGGCAAACAGCCGGTAGGGGCCGTCTTCCAATTGGCTTGACCAGTGGACGCTCGACCGGCCGTAGCCGTAAACCGTCTGGTCGTCGAACGCCAGCAGCCGGCCGTAGACCAGATCCCGCGCGCGGCTGCTGCAGCCGGTCGCCATCGAGGATTTCGTGCCGAAGATCCAATAGGAACGGTGCGACCAGGCATCGTCAAGCATGCCCGTGGTGGCGAATAGATGCGCGTTGCCGTCGTGACGGACCATCTGCTGGCCGTCAAAGACGGATTCCTGCAAGTACACGTGCTGGGCGTCGCTCGACAGGAGATCGCTGCGCGAGCCCGGCATGGTGTTGGCATCGTACTGCTGCGGCTGGCGGCCGGTCTCGGAATCAGGACTGTAGATGGCAGAACGCGACAGCAACTGGCCGGTCTGCGGATCGATGCGGCAGATGTCCAGTCCGCTGTCCAGGTACGACGACCGGCCGGCCGTCGCATACAGGACTCCGTCCCGCAGCAAGACGCTTCCGTGGCTCGGCGAGACCGCTTCCAGTTGACCGTCGGCGGGAATGCGGCGGTCGGTTCGAGCGGCCAAGGTTCGCCATGCGAACGTTCCGTCCGCGGCGGTCACGCTGTACACATATCCGTCGCGGCTACCGAACACGGCTCGGCCGCGGTCGATCGTCGGCGGCGAGTCGATGCGAGCCCCGGTCGTGTAATGCCAGACCGGCCGCCCCGACGCGGTATCCAACGCGCACAACCGATGGCCGTCCACGTCGGCCACGAACACCTTGCCTGCGGCAACGGTCGGGGCACTCAGGCGGCCGCCCGCGAGGCTCTGCCAGGCGACCTCGAGCGACGCGGGCACCGCCATTTCGGTCGAACCGCTGCGTTGACCGTCATGCCGATAGGTCGGCCAGGAATCCGCCGCCGGATCGGGCACGCTGGCCAGCGGAAGGTCGTAGGCGGCACCTCGTTGCGGCTGGTCAACCGCCGCGGGCAGCGCGGCGTCGGCCAGGTCCCGCGGCGCCAAGGCAAAAAAGCCGGTGGTCTTGACCATCGTATAGCAGCCGCAGGCATGGGGCGGCGCGTACAGCAAACCGTTGCTCGGCAGGACGCCGTACTTGCACACGCCGCGGACCCAGCTGTTCCAGAGGACTTCGCCCGATTCGAGGTCGATGAACTCCGTGCCGCGCCGCCCGCCGAGGATATACCGCTCGGTGGCCTTGTTCGAATAGCAGCGATGGTGATGGCCCGGGTTGTCCGGCTCGATCTGCTTCAACACCGCGCCGGTCTGCAAGTCCCGCTGGACCGCGAAGTACGGTCCCCAACTCGGCCCGGTATGCACGCGGCCCGTGTCGTACGGCTTGAAGCCGCCGATCCAGAGCGAACCGTCGACCACGAAGGCGTCGAGAATCGACGCCAGCAGCGGCTTCTGGCTCCAGAGCCGTTCGCCCGAGGCCAGCGACAACGCGTCGATGGCGTTGTTGCCCGCGCACAGGACACGATCAGCGTGAATCAATCGCAGGGGCGCCGCCGACGCGGTCCAATGCTCGTCGCCCGACCGCACATCGGCACAGATAACCCGCTGTCCTTTCTGATACAGGACGCGATCGCCCGCCGCACGAAGCGACTGGTCCCGATAGCCTTCGATCTCGGCCGAGTTCTTGCGCCACAGCACTTGCCCTGACTCGGCGTCAAAGGCGATGAGCGATTTTTGGCCTGCCGCTTCGATCGAACGCAGCCGTTTCACGAGCCGCTCGAGCGTGTCGCGGGTGTTCAGCGCCGGCTGCGAAAAGCCCAACGATGTCGCCCATTGATCCCACTGCTCCAATTCCGCAATCCGCTCGGCGGTGACGCTGCGAATCAGGCTCAGCAGAACGCCGTCGTGGAAGATCACTTCCTCCGCCCCGCGGGTGTCTTCGTAGGTTCTGACCGTCTGGCCGGTTGCGGCGTCGACGGCCGTCAGCGGAGCGTGCAGGCCCAGGGTGACGTAGACCCGATCGCCGACCGCGACCAGCTTGTGTTGCAGCTGGCGCGGCGTGCTGCCCCAGCCGACGAAGTGGGGAAACCACTGGGCGATCGGCTGTTTCCACAGCAGGGTTCCGTTAAAGGCATCCCGGGCCACCAGCTGCCACTCGGGCGGCGCGCGGAGCGCGCCCGTTTCCGCTTCGTCCTCGATGTAGAAGATCCGGCCCCCGGCAGACACGACGCAGTAGATTCCCGGCACGTGTTCGTGGCTGCGCATATATCGCGGGCCCGCGATCCATTGCACGCGTCCAGGCGGCCCGACGACTTCGTCGCGCGCGACGGGGTTGCCGCTGGCGTCGTACAGGAAGTGAGTCCAGTCGTCAATATTCGCCGGCCGCGGCTTGAAAAATTTGTCCGTGGTCTGTCGTCCGTCATCCGTGGTGAAGACCGCCGTACCGCCCGGACACAGCACGCGCAACAGTTCCGCCCGTTCGACGGACGACGGACCACGGACCACCAACAGATTCACCAGGTTATCGGCATAGGGCAGCTGCCGGCCATCGAAGGTATCGACCGCCACCCGGCCGTACAGTCCCGATTGGTGCAAGTGCGTTCGCGCAGCCTGAACCTGGGCGGTGTCCGTATCCAATCCATGGACCAGGCGGTTGCCGGACGCGGCCAATTGGCCCGTCAAACGGCCATCCCCGCAGCCCAGGTGAACGATCAAGCCGCCCCGGAAACCGGCCATGTCAAGCACGCTGGAGAACACCTGCGGCTGCGCATCTGCGGCCCGCACCGCTGGCCCGACCAGCATGCCAGCCAGCCCCAGAAGCAAGACATATCGAATCGCAGAGACTCGGATCATGACTCGAACTCCTATGGTTTTCTTGTCTCGCCGCCAGTTGGATTCCTCGGCCAGCAGAACTCGAAGGCCGCCGGTCCCCTCACCGCTCCACCAGCCAGATGTTGCGGTATTCCACGGGATCCCGGTGGTAGTGCAGGATGATCCGGCCGGTGGGGATCGATTCCGGGTTGGCCTGGCGGCGTTTCTCGGCGGCCGTTGAATCGGGCAGTTCGACGTCTTTGTGGATCGGCACGCCGTTGTGCTGGACACTGATCCGGCCCGGCTGGGTCCGCCGGCCGTCGGCGTCGTAGCGTGGCGCCTGGTAGTCGATATCGTACGTCTGCCACATCAGCGGCGGGCGGCACATATTGATTGCCGGCGCGGCGACCTTGTAGATGCCGCCGCATTCGTTGTCCAAGCCCTCCAAACCGTAGCTGTCCAGCACCTGGAGTTCGTACCAGTTGGCATCGCCAAACACCAGCCCGCCGTTCGATCTCGCCTGGCCCGTCTTGTCGGCCATCAGCGCCAAGCGGAATTCGAAGTGCAGGCGAAAATCTCCAAAAGCCCGTTTCGTGATCAGCGAGTGCCCACGCTGCTTTTCCTTGTCGACGGGCGCAACCCGCATGAAATCCTCGCACGGTTCCCACGCGATCTCCACGGGAGCGTTGGCCGACGATTGGGCTTCCCACTCGTCGAACCCCGAGCCGTCGAACAAAACGATCGCGTCCTGAGGCGGTTTGGCTCCGACGGTCGGCGATGGGCGGACAACTTTCTTCAACTCGAAAGTCGCCTCTTGCCCATTTCCCGGTCGCGTTCCCGCCATCCGCTCACCAGTCGCTTGTCCGCGCCAGCCGTCCTGCTCGAAGCGCAACACGCCGTCGGCCGCCTGGCCCGCGAGCGTGGCCAGCGGTTGGCATTTGACATCGAATTCCGGCAGCAAGTTGATCTGATAGCGGCCGTCGCCGCGAGGAATCACCTGGGCCACCAACGCTGCGCCTTGCCAATCTCCCAGGAATGGATCGGGCGCCGCCGGGTCAGCACCACTGACGGCGGTGACCAACAACAGCAGAATCGACAGGCTGGTGAGGGAGGTGCGTGGCATGCGGGTTCCTTTCTTCCTCGGTCGTGCGGCGTTACGGATGATCTCGGGTATCATACATCGCGGCTTCGGGACCATCAACCAAAGCCAGAACTCGATTTCAGCCAGCCGCGGGGCGGCTGGCAAGAAGCCAGCGTTCCTCACACGTTTCTGATCGAGCTGGCCAATGGGGCAAATGGCTACCTTTCCACGCAGATCCAACTGACCGACGTCCCGCGCTGGCAGGATCTGAAGTACCACGAGTTGTACAACATGGGCCATCTACTGACCGCGGCTTGCATTCATCACCGGGTGACGGGCAAGGACAACTTCCTGAGCGTCGCGCGCAAGTTGGGCGATTACCTCTGCACGATATTCTTGCCGCGGCCCAAGGAATTGGCTCACTTCGGCTTCAACCCGTCGAACATCATGGGCGCGGCCGAACTATATCGCACGACGGGCGACGCCAAGTACCTGCGACTGGCCAAGACGTTCGTCGACATGCGCGGTTCGGCGCCCGGCGGCAGCGACCAGAACCAGGCCAAAGTGCCGCTGCGGCAGGAACAGGAAGCGGTCGGACACGCGGTTACGGCAGCGTACCTGTGGTGCGGTGCGGCCGATGTCTACGCAGAAACCGGGGAGCAGGCCCTGTTGGACAGCTTGTCGCGGCTGTGGGAAGACGTCACCCAGCGGAAGATGTACATCACGGGCGGAACCGCCGCGCTGCATACGGGCGAAGCCGACCGCCGGTTGCTGCGCCGCTGGCCGCGGGATTCGGTGCATGAAGCGTTCGGTGCGCCCTATCAGCTGCCCAACCGCACGGCCTACAACGAGACCTGCGCGAACATCGCCAACGCCATGTGGAACTGGCGGATGCTGGCCCTGACCGGCGACGCCAAGTACGCGGAGGTGATGGAACAGGTGTTGTACAACAGCATGCTGTCGGGAATGGGGAGCGAAGGACGCGATTATTTCTACACCAACCCGCTGCGCCGCGTCGACGGCCAACCCATGCTCAGCAACGATTCGCTGGCCCGCTGGACCGACACCACGCCCAGCTCGCCGTTGCGTTGCTTCTGCTGTCCGCCGAACGTTGCCCGCACGTTGGCCGAACTGAGCGGCTGGGCTTACGGAATGAGCGCGGATGCCGTGTGGGTGCATCTGTACGGCAGCAACGTGCTCGACAGCCGCTTGCCGGGCGGCGGCGAGATTCGCCTGGTCCAACAGACACAGTATCCCTGGGACGGCCAGGTGACGGTTGCGATCGAGAAAGCCCCGGAGCGGGAGCTGGCCTTGAGGCTGCGGATTCCCGGCTGGGCCGCGGGTGCAACCATCCAGGTGAACGGCCAGGCCGCGGAGATCGAGATCGCACCACGCTCGTATGTCGAGTTGCGGCGGCGCTGGTCGGCTGGCGACACCATCAAGATCGAGCTGCCGATGGAGATCGTGATGGTCGAGGCCCATCCGTTGGTGGAAGAGAACCGCAATCACACCGCGGTGCTGCGCGGCCCCGTGGTATATTGTCTCGAGTCGGTCGACCTGCCCGCCGGTGTGCTGCTCGACGCCGTGCGACTGCCTGGTCACCCCGTCTGGCAAGTGCGGCACGATGCGGACCTGTTGCGAGGTGTCGCGGTGTTGGAGACCGAGGCCCGGCGGCTGCCGTCATCCCGCCTCGCGCCCGCTTTGCTGTACCGTGCATTGCCAACCGGTGCTATCGATCGCATCTCCGTTCGCCTGATCCCCTACTATGCTTGGGCCAACCGCGGCCCGAGCGAGATGACCGTCTGGATCCCGCTGGCGAACGGCGATTAACGGCCGTGAACACCTGCCGCTCGAAGCCGCGGCCGCCGCCAGAACCGGGCGGCACTTGTGATTTTCGCTTGTTTCTCCCTTGGAAAGTCTTACAACAACGGTTCGGGCCTGCATCTGCTGGGCGGTCACGATATCGTCGTCAGCGGCAACGCCATTGCCCATCATCTGCGCGGCGGCGTCGACCTGCGGGACGCGTGGGGTTGCACCGTGACGGGCAACAACTTTGTGCTGGTCCACGAATTCTCGGTGCGCGTGAGCGCCGCTGCTGGACGCCACACCATCACCGGGAACCAGTTCACGAACAGCTATGTGGGCGACGGGAAACTCAAGCGTGCGGCGGGAATCCAGGGGCCGAATCAAATGCAATTGGATGCTTGTGCCGGCATCGTGCTCGAAGAGACGGCAGACATCGTTGTCAACGGGAACCAGTTTTCGGGCCTCACGACGCGGGCCGTGGAAGCCCGCGGGCGGTGCATACGGTTGCTGGTGACGCACAACCTGGTGACCGATTATGGCCGCGGTCTGCCGGCCGGAACGTCGCCTATCGAACCGGGCGAAACGACACAGTCCGTGTTCGAACCGAACCTCATCGGTGCCGAAAACCCCTGAGCAGCGCTCGAGAAACAGGTGGCGTAAGCTTCCAGCTTGCGATGCCTTTTTCCTGCAAACTGGAAGCTTACGCCACGGAGGTGCTCTGGCCTGGAATCAATGGTCTTGATCCAGTATCGGAATCCGGACGCGACCGACTAGCGCGCCGACAAGCCCCCAGCAGCGGGCGCCAGTTGCCGCGTGCGACGGCACCCGTGGCCGCGGGGCGGGCGTAGGCGTCGTCGGACACTCGGCCATCGATCGGGCTCCACCCGCGAACATCCTCCAGCGGCAGCGCATCGAAGACAGGATGGCCCACCGGTGTAACAGATCCAGGCGAACGGTCGGGCGTTACCCCACCGGTGTATGGTCTCTGCGAGCCCTTCACCTTCCGTCAGCTCTTCTCACCGAAGGTGAGAAGGGCCGGGCTTTCGTTCATCGATTCTCTCATTCGTAGGGGACGGAAAGGAGAGGTTGACGAGTACCTCGAACAGGCTGGCGTCGTGGCTGGCCAGGCGGAAGATGTCCGTGACTCCGTCGCCGGTCAGATCGCCGCCTTGTCCGTTGTAGATGCCTTCGTTGCTCACCACGCACGCGGTCCAACTCCTGTTGTCGCCTTGGTTCAGAAAGACGATCACCGGAAACTCCGTCGCGCCCAGCGCCCGTGCGCGCCCGGCGTTCATGCCCGCCAGTACGTCGTGGTGTCCGTCGCCGTCAAAGTCGAAGACCTGCAAGGTGTGGACGGCGATCAGCTTGTCCGTGATCTTGTGCTCGATCCAGGGGCCGGTACGAGGATCGTCGGCCCGATACCAGGAGACGGGATAACCGCTGCGCTCCGAATGCGACAGGAACACCTCGACGCGGCCGTCGCCGGTGATGTCGTGGCAGAAGACCTTGGTGGCGTTGCGCGACCAGTCGCCGGTCTGATTGTGCCACTTGTCATCGATCGAGCGGACTTTCCACGGGCCGGTCAAATCGCCGCCGGGGTTCTCGACCCAGTATCCGTTGGCGGCCACGTCCGGCAGGCCGTTGCCCGTGATGTCGCCCACATGCAGCCCCTCGTGCAGGTTGGGGATCGCAAAGTCTTGGACTTGGGTCCATTGCGTGGGCGAGTCCTGCCGGAAGACCAGGAACCGATGGCCCACGAAGGTAATGGCCACCAGGTCGACGCGGCCGTCGCCGTTGAAGTCGGCGAGTTTCAAGTCCTTGATAAAGGCGGGCGCGCGGCCGATGTGGTGAGCCGTCCAGGCATCTTTCGCCAGGTTGCCGTCGGGCAGCGGATTCTGATACCAGTAGATTTCGGTCGGCGCGGCGGCTTGTTTCCATTCCCCCGGGTGTGCCAGGCCGAGCACATCGAGATGCCCGTCACGGTTGATGTCGGCAGCGTCCAGCGCGCCGACGCCAAAGGGCTGGCCGTTGGGCGCCCGCTCGGCGATGACGTGCATGGTCCAGGCCGTGCCGCCGTCACGCGTCTCGTACCACCGCAGCGCGCCGCCATGACCGTTGTTGTCCTGCAACAAGATGTCCGTCAGCCCGTTGCCGTTCACATCACCCAGCGCCCGCGCCCACCAGAGCACCGCCTCGGTCTCGACGGTACGGGCCTGGAACCTCAGCGGCGGTTCGCCCCGCACGGTCTGGCAATCGGCCGGGGCAACCAGCAGCAGAAAGACACTCGGAACAAGAAACACGCAGGGGATGCGCAAAACATGGATCGGTTGCATGGCAAATCGTCTCCTCGGGAGTGGCGGGGTGATGCTGCAAGTCGTCTCGGAACAGTCGTGCGGAACCAAAAGGGAACATGCTACTCTTTCGGATCTTCACAAATCCCCTGCGCCGAGAAAAGCAGAAAGGCCCCCTTTTCGAAGCCCCTCCCCGCTTTTTTCGACGGTGGACCAGCGGCTTTTCGCGAGCACCTTCGGCCTTGCGAACGGCCAGGACGCACGCAGCGCGTCCCCTTGACGTGCTCGCCGGACTGTACCTGCTCCATTCGCCCAAACGTCGTGAACCAGCGGCCGGTGAAATCGCTCATAATGGGCTCCGCGCAAAAAAAGGGGCGTTCTGAACGCTAGCGATGCAGGACTATCATCCATACCGAATTAGGGCAAGGGAATTGCGGGCAAAGGAATGGTGTGACACCCTATTCTTACCTGGTCGCACCAAGCTCTCTTGGCGAATGGACTGCGGCGTTCCGCGCAACGACACAGCGCCGCCAACTCCGCCTCGGTTTGCGGTCTGTTGATGTGCTCGACCCAGCCCGGCCAACGCGGCAATGGCCAAGCCGCCAACAACGACATCTTCTTCGCCGTACCATGTTTCCCGCGGTGCAGACTGCCCCCACGCCAGCGTTCCGCGCCAGGGGCAAGATTCGCTCGCAACGCGTTCCGCTCAACGTACCAACAAACCGTGTAGAAATGCTCGTCCCCCTGCACCGGAAAGGACTTGAACCATCCTTGGTACACGTGGCTACTGCCCGTACTGCGGCGGTGAGCGTGCCAACGTTGCGTGTGCGTAATCGTCAGCCAGGGGCGTGTACCGGGAAAATCTTCCGTCTTCTTGCGGCCAGATTACCAAATGCCCATGGTTGGGTAACAAGCAATACGCCAACAGCCACATTCGCGTACGTTCCACGGCCGCTTCGAGCCCCTGCGCGAAGGCCGCGTAATCCTCGTCGTCCTCGAAGATCGTCATCCGCGCGTTGGCACGGTTCAGAACGTGGCAAGCCAATCCACCATCGGCTGCTCGTTTCGGTCTTCGCATGCCCCAAGTTTAGCCAAACCGGCCCTTTCCCGCAAGAAACGGTTGTCTGACACCTTTTTCGGGACCCGACGAGCTGGGCGGCGGTGGCTGAGGCAAGTCTCCGACTGCACCTCGCGGTGTGCGCCATGCCAGTTGGGTCCGCTCGATCCCGATCACGAGCTTGCGGCCGATACCGCGTCGTCCAATTCTTCGCCCCCTTGGCCGAGTTCCTCGCGCCGATCCGAGAAAGACCAGCCCGTCTTCAGGCCGGCCACGAACCAGACGAAGCCAAAGATCCCCAGTGCAAAAACGGTATCGCCGATCACGCGCAACCAGCGCAGAACGTGGAGCGTGTCGTCTTGCAGGAACTCGGCGGACCGAGCATACCATAGCCCGTACTCGACGCTGGCCCACGTCTGCGCCAAGCCGACCGGGAGCAACGACAAAAGCACCATCAGCGCCAAGCCGATGTTGATCGCCCAAAAAGAAAAACTTAACACCCCGGTCCGCCAGACGTTGTGAGTCGCCAGTCCCTTCAAACAGAACAACAGCAGCCCCATTCCCAACAGTCCATACACGCCGAACAGCGCCGTATGGCCGTGAACGGCGGTCGTGTTTAAGCCCTGCATATAGTACAGTGCGATGGGTGGATTGATCAGGAATCCGAACAGTCCGGCACCCACCAGGTTCCAGAACGCGACCCCGATGAAAAAGTAGATCGGCCACTTGTAGGCTCTCACCCAGGGCCGCGCGCGGCTGAGCGTCAGGTTCTCATAAGCCTCGAATCCGATCAGCACCAGCGGGACCACCTCGAGGGCACTGAACGTGGCTCCCAGCGCCAGGATCGCCGTGGGAGTACCGGTGAAATAGAGATGGTGGAACGTGCCGATGATCCCCCCGGTAAGAAAAATCGTGCTGGAAAATAACACGGCGGCAGTTGCCGTACTGGCCCGCAAGAGCCCCATGCGCGTAAAGAGGAAGGCGATCACGACGGTCGCAAACACCTCGAAAAATCCTTCCACCCACAGGTGGACCACCCACCATCGCCAATACTCGGCGACGGCAAGATTCGTCTGCCGCCCCCACATGATGCCCGCTCCGTAGAACAGCGCGATGGCCGCCGAAGCCACGACGAACAAGGCCAACAGGTGCTTGTTTTCTTCCTTCTTGCGGAATGCCGGCGCCAAGGCTCGGCCCATCAGCCCCAACCAGAGAAACAGCCCGACCAGCAGAAACAGTTGCCAGAAGCGCCCCAAGTCGACATACTCGTATCCCTGGTGCCCAAACCAGTAGTTCATCTCCAGGCTCATTCTCTGCCGAGTGGCGAACCAGGTGCCGAAAAGCGTTCCGCCCACAATGATCAGCAAGCAGACGAAAAGAAAATTGACCCCGGCTCGCTGGTACTTCGGTTCGAAACCGGAGACGGCGGGGGCGATGAACAGCCCGGTTGCCAGCCAGGCCGTCGCGATCCAAAAGATGGCCAATTGCGTGTGCCATGTCCGCGTGACCGAGTAAGGCAGCCAATCTGCCAACGGAATTCCATAAAACCCCTCGCCTTCGACGCCATAATGAGCGGTGATGGCGCCTAAGCCGACCTGGATGACAATGAGAAGCGTCACCACCCAGAAATACTTGAGTGTGGCCTGCATCGAAGGCGTCGGCTTCAAGCCCAGCAAAGGATCGGATGCCGGCAAGTCGCTCGGCTCTTCCTCGCGGTTCTTCAGCATGGCGTAATACCACGCCAACGCACCGATCCCAGCCAGCAGCACCACAAAACTGATCACGGACCAGACCACAACGGGCCCGCTGGGACGGTTATCGATCAGCGGTTCGGCAGGCCAGTTATTGGTGTAGGTGACCGGCGGAGCAAGGGACACGGCGCGCGTTGGATGCACCGAATCGTCGTCCCGCGGACGCTCGGTGCCGCAGGCCCAGGCAGCCCAGAATAAGAATGCATTGAGCAGGCGTTGACGCTCGGGATCGCGCACCGTGAGCTTCGGAATCGCATAAGCATTACGCAATTGCGGGGGAGTCATACCGCCATCGGCAAAGCGAACGAGTTCCAGCGGAAAATTTTCGGCGTCGCCGAAAATAGCCGCATAGTAGCGCCCCAACGCATCGATCGCCGCGGCCCGATCGGACGACACAATGATCTCGTCGCGCGTCGCATCATACGTATTTGTGCGGATCGTTTCCCGCAACAGCGCCTGCAATCCTGCCTGCTGTGGCGACGTCAAGGCTTCATAAAACCGACCGTGCTCCCTCTCGCTCCAATGGTCCAGCAGCCAAATACACTCGCGATGGAGCCAGTCGGCCGACCAATCTGGGGCCACATAGGCTCCGTGCCCCCAAATACTGCCCAACTGGTGGCCGCCCAAAGACTGCCAGACGTTCTGCCCATCCCGGATATCCTGGCCGGTAAATAGCGTGACTCCCTGCTCGGTGACAACCCTCGCTGGAATGGGCGGCGCCTGCCGGTAGATTTCTCTGCCGTAGTAGCCCAGCACAGCGAACGACAGGCCGATCACGGTCCCTAGACCGATCCACAGTCTTTTGTATCTCATAAGGCGCTTCCTTCCAGGATCTGCACACTTTGTTGCAAACGGCGAAAAGGAAGATGCACCATATCTTAGAAGTCGCAATCTGGGGGTCAAGGTGCAAGTTATTCTCCGCTCTGACGACACAACTCGGCAAACCGGGACAAGACGTGCCGTCCCAGAATCTCCATCTCGCCGATGGCCGTCGGCACGCGGCTGCGGATCAGGGCCGCGTCGATGTAATCAGCGCAACGCCACACTTCAGTTTCGGCGCGAACTCGCTACGGCCGCAGGCTTGGGGATCTCGACTCGGGCCAGATAGATACTCGTCTTGCCCTCGTGCGACGCGTGGTAGCTGACCCACAGCAGCCCGTCGTGCTGCACCAAGCCGGCGTAGCTGGTCGGTGCGTTGAGTCGCGGATCGAACCACGCTTTATCGCGAACCTAGCGACCAGCCGCGTTTGCGTAGCGTCTCGTCGCTTAACAAGATAGTCCGTTCTTCCAGGAGTTTCAGACGCCAGCCATCCGGATCGTGGTACAGGTTGAACCCGGCACCGCAGGTCAGCTGCCAGCTGTCAGCGGATCCGGGCAAACGGCGGACCCGCAGGCAAGTCATGGCCGCCAGCGAAGTAAGCCGATCCGCTTCCGTCGTGAGCAGCAGGCAATGCAGGTACTTCTGGCGTTGTCGGGCCTGAGCCAAGCCGACTTCGCGTTTGTTGCGCTGACGGCCTTCCAAGAACCGCACGGGACACCACTCGCTCAGGCGATCGACGACTTCCTCGGTATCCAAGTCCGTCAAGTCGTCGAGATCGGCGACGGTCAGCGTTCCCGACTTGATTCGCTGCACCCAGGTTTCGCTTGCTGCGGATACCTGCGATCGGGTGTAATAGCCTGCAGTGCTAGCACTTAGGGTGAGTCTGGCCGGTTGCGTCTGTTGGCGTACCAGCCGCAATAACGAATCAGATGTGCGCCCTTCGGCGGAATATGCTGCGTGAACTCGGCCAGGAATTCCAACGGGTCGAGAATCTGGGAATTCCGCTCGGGCCCGCGTCCCAGTTCGTCGCGTCGCGGATCAGGAAACATCCGACAGGCGTCCTTCTACCCCCGCCAGTCCGTGGCAATGGGATCACGCGGGCTGCTGTTCACAGGAGTGGCTGGCACGAAACGATTCACCGCCAAGTCGACGGGGAGTCTGTGGACTGTATCAAATGGCTCCAAAACGAGTCCTGCCGTCAAGGCCGTCGTCGGGGCTTTTGGCCGAACAGATCGGCGCACGCCGAGAACCATAGGAGCGAAGTTGTTGCGTGTCCATTGGTTCGGACCACGCTACACCGCTGCTCAGCGGCCGGCAGATCCGGAATCTCGGAGAGTTCGATCATCCTTGGCTTGTCCAGAGAATCAGCGTCTGTATACTCGCGGTCAGGAAGAAAATTGCCGACAATCAGATTGGATGATCGTGACTACTCACTCCGCAGCCGGGTAGCCGGAAAAGCGCACGAGAGGGTGGCGAACCAACTATGCCTAACGAAAAATTCGATGTCGACACACACCTGTTCCGCGAGCTGGGGGAATTGCTCGTTGGGCGGAACTCGACGGCCCTCGTGGAACTTATCAAGAACGCCTACGACGCTGATGCAACCAAGATGGTCATCGACGGCCGCGATTTGGACGACCCAAAACGTGGGCGAATCACGATCTCGGACGACGGTATCGGGATGAATCCCGACCAGTTTCACCGAGGTTTTCTCACAATTGCGTCGCGATTAAAGGACACGAGCCATCGGAAGTCGGCAAAGTTCCAGCGGCGTTACACGGGAGCCAAGGGAATTGGCCGATTGGCGGCCCACAAGCTCGCACGGTTCATCGAGATTGAGTCATGTCCGGATCCAACGTACGTGAGCCCTAGCGACGAATTGCTTCGTGCCAGCATTGATTGGGACGTGATTGAAAGCAAGTTCCTCTTCGACGAGATCAAGGACTCAGGCGCGGTCGTGGTCGATACGGAACCACGCCCTCGAAAGACGCATTCGGGCACGACGATCACGCTCAAACGGCTACGTCGAAAGTGGACATCCGAGGACTTGGTGCAGTTCCAAAGTGAAATTGAGGGCTTTCGCCCACCGCAGATGTTGATTGACGTGCCGAAGGGCCTATTCGTTGGGAACCCCCTTTTTGATCGCCCGTTGATTGCCGAGGCAGGGCGAAGCGATCCCGGAATCGATTTCCAACTGTCGGGCAAGTTTGACAGTGGTGAGGGCTTTTGGCCGCAGATTGCGGAGAGCGCGGAGTGGCTTGTTGAGATTGATGCTGGCCGGCGTGGAGAGCCAATTTCGGTCAATCTGTTGCCCACAAGACAGCACCAAACTCAATTCCCCGAAGCCAAAGCTGAACGATTTGAGTTGTCAGCGAGGAATGACTTGCCGCTATTCCAAGCTCGTGCTTTCATTCGTCCCGGCCAGGGAGAGCGGGCGTTCCAGCAGTGGCTCCGAAAGTCCTTCGGCATTCGGGTTTACCTCGAGGGCTTCCGGGTATTGCCGTATGGCGAGCCCAAAGATGACTGGTTATCGATCGACGCGGATTATCGGATGCGTCCAAAATCACTCGCGTTTCTGCGGGGGTTCGGCTTTGACCCGCCTGACGACGACCCACGTGAAGGTCTGTCGTTTCTCGGCAACCAAGCGTACTTCGGAGCCGTATTTCTGACTTCTTCCGGCCTGCAAACAACATCCGGTACCTCCATGTTGAATATGCTGGTAAATCGCGAGGGCTTTATTCCCAACGCCGCATATTCACACCTGCAAGAAGTCCTGCGCACTGCGCTCTATCTTTCCGTGCGGGTCCGAGCCGCCTCATCGAAAGGCGAACGCGAGAAGAAGCGAACTGCGGGATCTAACCGACCGGAATCACGGTTGAACTTGAAGGAGACCGTGGAGTCCACCGTGTCGCATGCCGCAGTACTTGCGAAAGAAGCAAGGCAACTTGCCGCTCAGGGGGAATACGGCGAGGCGGCGAACAGAATTGAGCAGGCGGCTGCCGCATTCAACCGGGGAACTGAGGCGTCTGAACGTCTCATGACGGAAGGCTCCGTACTTCGCGTGCTCGCGTCGGTCGGCACACAGATGGCAGCGTTCGTGCATGAGATCAACAGCATTTTGGGCATGGCGAAGGCGCTGGAGACTGCCGTGTCGGAGATCGAACGTGAACTGACCATGTCTCCGACGCAACGGAAACGGTTGGTTCAGTTGCGATCAGCGATCGAAGATCTGCGGCGTGGTATCGAACGCCAAGCCTCGTATTTGACCGACGTCATTTCCCCCGATGCTCGTCGTCGTCGCTCGCGACAGAAGCTGGCAGACCGTTTCGAGGCGGGACTTCGGCTGATTTCCGCTGCGGCTGGACGGCGGGGCATTGAGGTCGAGAACGAAATCCCGCCGGAACTTAAGTCCCCGCCGATGTTCCCCGCCGAGTTAACCGTGGTCTTTTCCAATTTATTAACAAATGCCGTCAAGGCCACCGGCGAGGAGGGAAGAATTCGAGCAACGGGACGGCAGGATCGCGAAGGCCAAGTCACGATTACGCTGGAGAACACGGGGACGCGTGTAGACCTCGGCGACGCCGAACGATGGTTCCGGCCGTTCGAATCCACGACGGTCCAAACCGATCCCGTTCTTGGACAGGGCATGGGAATGGGGCTGCCGATCACTCGGAATATGCTCGAAGAATACGGCGCATCCATACGATTCAGCCCTCCATCCCGAGGCTTCGCGACGGCGTTGGAGATCGTTTTTCCGAGGTGACGTGTCATGAGCAAACCATCCATACTAATTGTCGATGATCGCGCCGACGACGAGCACGGCAAACTGATCCGTTGGGAGTCGGCGTTTGAGCTTCGGATTCGGCATCCACAAGACGTCACCGCTCAGGACTTGCAGGTCGCCACGGTCGTTGTCGTCGACTTTCGCCTTGATGATCCGTGGAAGGAACGAGACGAACGCTCGACGGTCTCGCTCAAGCCCATGGATGGCCTCGCGCTAACGGCCGTGCTGCGTTCCCACGAGCGAACCCTCGATGGTAGCCCCACAGCGTTCGTTCTTCGATCCGCACATCTGGCCGACCTGTCGCCGAGTTTTCCACCCGATTCGCGACTCCACGTCCTGGCCAGCCAATACAACATCGAGTGGGTGCTCGACAAACAAGCCGATGTTGATCTTCAGATGCGGCAGATTGGTAGTCTTGCCCGCGCGATGGACGAACTGCCAAAGGACTGGCCGGTGGACGACGCGGATGAAACGGGGGAAATCGTCGGGGATTGGCTCCATCTTCCAGAACACCGTTGGCGGCAGCTCGCTCGGCAGGATATCGAAGATTGCCACCCGCCGCTTCACGAGATGAGCGAGCGGAAACACGGCTTACGGCTCGTGCGTTGGTTGGCGCAGCGGATCTTGCCGTATCCCTGTTTCTTGTGGACCGACTCCCGGCTCGCGACACGCCTGCGAGTCACCCGCGAGTCGCTCCGTGTAGCCCTTGGCCAGGGACTCGACGCACGATTCGAGCCAGCGAAATACGTCGGGCAGCTTCATGATTTCGAGGAGGGAACGCGTTGGTGGCGAGCCGGAATTGAGGCGATTCTGTGGGACGTCACGGGAGGACGATCGTTCGACTCAGCCGGCACACGAGAAGTCTTGAATCAGGACTGCGGGAACTCGCTCGTGCCACTCCCACTTTCTCAGCCTGTGCTCTGCCTCGACTACAACTTCCGGTTTCGCAAAGTGCCCTACGACGTTGCCGATGCGGTGCGCGTTCAGCCTGACGATTGGCCCGTGTATGCGGAACAGGCTTGGGCGGCAACCGAAGACGCTCGCGACGAACCGAGGTTGGCAGCTGCAGTGATTGCGACCGATCGACATCGGTTGTCGGATTCCACGCCAGCGGAGGACGACTGATGCTAGTGCCGCTGCGGTTTCAATTCGAGGAGTTCGGCCGAGAAGTCGACTTGTTGCATCGGCTTGCAAGGCAGTTTCTTGCCCCGTCCGCCGAACGCATTTTTCCGCGTCTGATCGAGGTGCTCAGGCAAGTCAGGACGGGCGGTCGTCGTGATGAAGTGCGTTGGGAGGTCTTCGAGCGAGAGCCACTACGAACGGTGGAGACGAATCGCTACGAGCCGGGCACGCGTCGCGGCGGACTAGACGTGTTCGGTGAAGTATCGTGGTGTTGGGGGATCCGACCCGTGCCGTGCAAGAAAGGCAACCCAACTGAATTCAACGTCAGCGGAAACGCCTCGGCGAAGTTACGAATTCGAACCATTCGAGATGATCCACCCGATGGAATTGCCATGTGGCGAGTGGAATTCGGAGCAGCGGATTCACCCGGCTGCTACTTTCACACGCAGATACTTGGAGAAAAAGAACAACCGCCGTTTCCGCACGCCCTCAGCGTCCCTCGATTGCCCTCGCTGTTCGTGACGCCGATGGCCGCCGTCGAGTTCCTGCTCGGTGAGCTTTTTCAAGATCAGTGGGAACAACACATCGTTGGCGATCAAGGGGACCGCCCCTTCTGGAATGGGATTCAACAGCAACGATTGCAGAATCTCCTCCGTTGGAAACAACAGCAGCTCGACGGCTGCCAAGGCTCGCCTTGGATGGCCTTGAAGAAGGCTAAGCCGCTACAGGCTGATGGGTTGTTTCTCAGTAGGATGAGATGATTATGAGAGTCACGCTTCTTCAATCGCCCGTCTCGTGCAACGTGTACACTCCAGCAGTGCTGGCCCAGGCGATGGTGCGCGCTCTGGGCGATGGGCCGGACGCTCGCTGGCTGGAACCATGCGTAGGCAAGGGTGCCTTTCTGAGAGCGCTCGCACGGCAACGGGTCGATGTGGGTCGGATTGTCGGCTTGGATCTGTGCCGTTCCTCGGAGCCAACCGACATTCACGCGGTGGTCCGCCGTGGGATCGACTTCCTGCGGTGGGCGGCATCGACAACGGAACGGTTCGATCGAGTGGTGGCCAATCCTCCGTATATTGCGTTGAGCAAAGTGCCTCGGCCCATCCAGAACGCGGCTCTCAGCGTGCGCACTCCCGACGGAATGGCAATAGCCCTAAGCGGCAACTGCTGGAACGCCTTTCTCTGCGCCAGTCTTGGTTTGCTGAACGAAGGTGGTTCAATTGCGTTCGTGTTGCCGGCCGCTTTCGACTACGCGAACTACGCGCGGTCGCTCAGGGCAAAGTTGCCGACCCTGTTCGGTCGGCTGGAAGTCCATCGCTGTCGAACGCCAATCTTCGATTCCGTCGAAGAAGGTTCGATCGTCTTGCTTGCCCACGGCTTTCGGGTACCAAGGACAGCCGCCTTCCGACGCGAGTACGAAACGCTCGATGCCCTGGTTCGAGGACTCGGACGGCCGTCCCAGCCCACTCGCCGGACTTCGAAGCCCGACGACCTGAGCGCCAAGAGCACAGGTGTACGATTGGGCGATGTCATGACTATTGGGCTGGGCGCCGTGACCGGAGACGCTTCGTACTTCCTGATGACCGATGGAGAACGCCGTCGACACGCCCTGCCCAAGTCGGCAGTCGTGCCTGTATTGTCCAAGTCCAAGCACATCCGCAGTGCGAGCATCTCCCTAGAGCGTTGGGCCGAGTTGCTTTCCGCAGGAGAACGAGTCTGGCTGTTCCGGCCGCTCCCTTCCGTGGTCTCTCAAACGGCCGTTCAGCAATACCTGGAACTGACGGAAGCCGACGGCGGCTGCCGTAGAAACGCCTACAAGATCCGCAACCGCAGCCCCTGGTATGTAACTCCCTTACCTCCGCGACCCGATGGATTCCTGAGCGGCATGAGCCAGTCCGGGCCCTGGATTTGTCTCAATAGAATGGAGGGGTTGTCGGCCACAAACACGCTTTACACAGTTCGATTTCGCAAGCGACTTTCGCAAGACGAACAGTGCGCTTGGGCCTTGATGCTGCTTACGAGCGAAGTGCGACGCCAGTTGCCATCGGTGATTCGCGAATACGCGTTGGGCTTAGCAAAGCTGGAACCCGGTGATTTGTCGCAACTGCGCCTACCAACGCCGCGGGGCGTTGGCGCGATGCCGCGGATTTACCGCTCGGCGGTCGAGTCGTTGTTGGCCGGCGATGCCAGCCGGGCCTGTTCGATTGCGGACAGGCACGTAGTCCATGGCCCGTAAATGATAGAAGTTTTGGGTCGAGAAAGGGAGACAGGCGCGCTTATTGGTGCCGCCGCCACGTGCTCGACGCGGTATCGTTGAAGGTAATGCCCGTGCGCCCAGCCCGCCATGGCGGCTTCGCCCGCCTGAACGACGCGCACGAACGGCCGGCAAGCGGCCCGACCGGTCCGGGGCGTTGATCTTGGCAGTCGGTTTTTCTCGGCCAGTTTTCACGCAAGCAGCTCCATCGACCCCGAGTCGAATGGTAGAATGCACGCCGCGCCCCGCATTTTTGTCGCACAAATCGCGCCGGTCCGTCAAAATGAAGAGACAGACTTCGAGCGCGAGTGTTCGAATTCACGCGTTCACGTGCCAAGGGACTTTTTTGAAAGCGATTCCCGCACGCGAAAGCGTGAACTCCAACACGGGCCGGAACCGAATGCACGTGAAAGGCATCGCCAATGAACTCGCGCGACCGTGTCTTGACCGCGTTTGCCCACGAGGAGCCGGACCGCGTGCCGGCATGGTGTGGCGCGTCCGCGGAGTTCTGGGAAAAGGCGAAACGTGAATTGCGCCTTGACGACGAGGGGCTCCGCGAGCGGTTCGGCGACGACTTTCGCCGCGTTTTCGCGCGATACGCCGGCCCGCCGATCGAGTTGCCCGAAGGGGTGACATCGGTCACGCCCTTCGGCGTGTTTCGCGCCGGCTTTGGATACGGCCAGCCGATAGCGCACCCGCTCGCCGGCGCGTCGCTGGCCGAGGTGTACGCTTATCCCTGGCCCGATCCCGGTTGGCAGGACGTCTCCCAGATCCGCGACGAGGCGGCCCGGTTCAACGGCCAGTACGCCATTCTCGGCGGCGACTGGTCGCCCTTCTGGCACGACCTGATCGACCTGCTGGGCATGGAAACCATGTACCTGACCATGTACGACCGGCCCGAACTGATCGACGCGCTCGTGGAGCACATCGTCGCCTACTACTACGAGGTCAGCCGGAGGATTTTCGACGCCGCCGGCGATGTGATCGACGTGTTTTTCATCGGCAACGACTTCGGCAGCCAGCGTTCGCCCCTGGTGTCGGTTGCCATGTTCCGCCGGTTCCTCCTGGCGCCGTTGCGGCGGCTGGTGGACCTTGGCCACGCCTACGGGCTGCGGGTGATGCTCCATTGCTGCGGAGCGTTTGCCGAGTTGATTCCCTCGCTGATCGAGATTGGACTGGACGGGCTGCACGCGCTGCAGCCATGTTGCGACGCCATGCAACCGCGGCGGCTGAAAGAGCAGTTCGGCGGGCAGATCTTGCTGAACGGGGCCATCGATTCGCACCACGTGCTGATCGAGGGCACGCCGGACCTCGTTCGGCAACGGACGGCCGAAACGATCGGGGTGATGATGCCCGGCGGCGGATACGTGGCCGGGGCCAGCCACGACTGCATCCTGCCGGAAACACCCGTCGAAAACGTGCTGGCCATGTTCGATACGGTTCGGGAGCATGGGAGCTACCGCCGGTTCGGTCACCGCGCGCACGTCGATCCGCACCTGACCGCACGCCCGGTTCCTGCCGCTGCTCGGAAAACGAGCCAAGATCCGTCTTCAGGCCGGTAAACCATTCCCCATCGCACGCTAGGAGAGTTTCATGTTCGCCCATCGAGAATCCAAGATCCAAAATCCAAGATTCGGCTTCATGCTCGTGGCGCAACTCGTGGTCATCGCCGTCATCGGCATCCTCGTGGTGCTGTTGCTTCCGGTGGCGGGCGGCGTTTGCCAAGCCGCCGAGCCGGCGGACGACCCGCTGAACGCAAAGCCGGAAGCCATCGAAGCCTGGAAGGATCTGCGGTTCGGCATGTTCATCTGCTGGGGACCGGTCACCTTGACCGGGCGGGAAGTCGGCTGGTCGCGCGGCAACCCGACGCCCATCGAGGAGTACGACAACCTTTACAAGCAATGGAATCCGGACAAGTTCGACGCCCGGGAGTGGGTCCAGGTCGTGAAGGAGACCGGGGCGCGTTACGTCGTATTCCTGACCAAACACCACGACGGCTTCTGCCTCTGGGATACGAAGCGCACCGACTACAACGTCATGACTGGTCCGCTGCGGCGGGACATCACCAAGGAACTCGCCGACGCGTGCCGCGAAGCGGGGATTGGCTTCTTCCCCTATTACTCGACATGCGACTGGCACCATCCGGATTTCCCGCTGACCAGTCCCGGCGGCAGAGTGGAGCGGTCCGTTTTCGATCTGGAGCGTTACACCGAGTACCTTGAGGCGCAGGTCGAGGAGCTGATCACCAGCTACGGTCCGCTGGTCGGCATCTGGTTCGACGTGCCGCAACGTTTCGACCGGGCCCGGGGCGAACGGGTCATCCGGTTTGCCCGCTCGCTGCAGCCCGACCTGGTGGTGAACAACCGGAGCGGCGCGGCGGGCGATTTCGACACGCCGGAACAGGCGATCGGCCGGGCCCAGTTCGAGCGTCCTTGGGAGAGTTGCATCACGCTGGGCACGCAATGGTCGTGGAAACCGGACGACCAGCTCAAATCGCACGCCTACGCGATTCGGATCCTGGTGGCGTGCGCCGGGGGCGATGGCAACCTCGCGCTGAACACCAACCCCATGCCCGACGGCCGCATCGAGCCGCGGCAGATCGAGGTTTTCCGTCAGATCGGCCAGTGGCTGGCACAGCATGGCGAGTCGATTTACGGGACGCGGGGCGGCCCGTTCGTCGCTCCCGGCGGCGGCATGACTCGCCGCATGGGCGACGTTTCCTTGCCGGCAGGAATGGCCGGGGCCGAGTGGTGGGGCGGCAGTACGCACCGCGACCACGTCATCTACCTGCACGTCGTCCGCTGGCCCGGCGACGTGCTCACGCTGCCGCCGATTGGACCGCGCATCGTCGGGCACAGCGTGTTGACCGGAGGCGAGGCCGTCGTCACGCAGACCGACGCGGGCATCGAGGTCTCGGTGCCCGCCGACCGGCGCGACCCGATCGACACGATCATCAAGCTCCAACTCGACGCTCCCGCTCAGGGAATTCCCGTGCTGCGGACCGACCCCCGGCCGTCGCTGACGACCGGCAAGAAGGCGACCGCTTCGAACTGGTTCGAGAACAGCGACCCCTACGCCCCCGACAGGGCCGTCGATGGCGATCTCGGCACGCGCTGGGGGTGCGACTGGGGCACGCACTCTGCTTGGCTCGACGTGGACTTGGGCCAGTCGAAGACTTTTTCCCTAGCCTGGATCAGCGAGCCGTACGACCGCGTCCAGGAATTCGAGTTGCAGGTGTGGGTGGACGGCGGTTGGAAGACGTTCCACCGTGGCACAACCATCGGCGAAGACTGTACCGTCACGTTCCAGCCGGTCACCGGCCAACGCGTGCGGCTGAACTTGCTGAAGACCACCGAAGGCCCTTCCATTTGGGAGTTCAGTCTTTTTGACACCAACGCGCAGTAACGCGAGAAGACCGTGACGAGCTGAGAAAGGATGGGATATGATCTGTCTGAACACCGTACTTTTTGTTGGCGTCCTGGCGATTGCAGCAGACCTGCCGCCCGATTTCGCTCTGCCGCCTCCGCCGGGGAAGTTCGTCGAGGCGGGACCGCAGGCGGCCGCCAGTCCCACGTTTCGCTCCAAGTCGCCGCTGGTCGCCACGAGCTACTTTTACTGGTACGACGCCCAGAGCCAGGCCCATGTGCTGAACGCCGATGGCACGGACGCCTTGACGGACCATCCTCCGACGCTGGAGGGCTTCAGCTACAACAACGTCGACTGGCATGCCCAACAACTGGCCGACATGATCGAGGCTGGAATCGACGTGCTTCTGCCGGTGTACTGGGGTACTCCGTTGAGCCAACGGCAATGGAGCGACGAGGGCCTGCCCAAATTGGTCGCGGCTCGGGAGCGACTGGTGAGCCAGGGCCGGAATCCGCCGGCGATCGGGATGTTCTACGACACCAGCACCTTGCAGTACAACGAAGGCGGTTACCACGTTGATTTGACGACCGCCTCCGGCCGTCTGTGGTTCTACGGCACCGTCCGCAATTTCTGGAGTCAGATCCCGTCCCAGCATCGGGCGAGGATTGATGGCAAGCCGCTGGTCTTTTTGTACGCGTCGGCGTTTGCCCGTCGCGTGGACGAGCAGCTGTTCCCTGCGGTCCAGGCGATGTTTCAGCGCGACTTTGGCACGGACTTGTTTCTGGTCAAGATGCACGGCTGGCCTGGGAAAGCCGACAGCGAGTACCAGTGGGGCGGCGCGCTGGCACCCCAGTTCCTGGACACGGCGGGCCTGGGACCGGGATACGACCACACGGCCGTGCCCGGTCGGACGCCTCTGGTTCGCCAGCGGGAGGACGGTCAATTCTATCGCCGCGCTTGGCAAAGGCTGCTGACCAAGGAAGTGGCCAGCCGGCCTTGGCTGGTGCATGTCGAGACCTGGAACGAGTTCCACGAAGGCACGCAGATCTGCGAGACTCGGGAATACGGCCGGCAGTACATCGAGCTGACGCGGGAGTTCGCAGACCTGTTCCACGCCGGTCGGAAACTGGACCGTTCGGTGCTGCGTTCGGACCGGCAGACAGCCGCCGCTTCACCGGAGAAGTCGGACGGACTGGCGATCGTTCCCAAGCCGGATGGCGATGGCCCCGTGGTGGAGAAGACCGTGGACAGCCGGTTGGCTTGGAGCACGGTCCCCAACAGGCACTCGCCCGTGTCACGCTACCTGTACTTTGATGTCGACGACGCCTTTCTGTTCGACACGGACGAACCGATCGAGTTGATCGTGACGTACTGGGATGGGGGACCCGCCGAGTTCCGGGTGGATTACGATTCCAGCGACCCGAGCTTGGCAGGGCTGCTGCAACAGTTTCGGGCCAGTGGCAGCCAAGCGATCGCGGGAACGGGCCAATGGAAGGAAGCTCGGTTCGTACTGAACCATGCCCGCTTTGCCGGCCGCAGTAACGGAGCCGACTTTCGCTTGGCTGCCGTCGGCAAGGACCTGGTGATCGCCCGTGTCAGTCTACAGTTGTTTCCGCAGTGAGTTCCGGTTCGTCCGGTTTCATCACATCCCGGAAGACCGCCTGCAACTCCCGCAGGTGCTGCCCGGTGGCCGTGTGGATAATGACGGCTTCGCCGCGGCCGGCGCTTTCGACCTTGCGGACGCCGAACCCCAGGCCCTTGAGTCGTCGTCGGACCTGGGAGGCGCCCAACATGACGTGCAACCGGTGGCCTTTGAGGACGTTCATCGCTTGCTTTCTCGCCTGAATTGCTCGAAACCGCTCTTGACCCGTTGTGCTCGTCCTGATACTTAACCACCCTCTTCGAAAATTCGAATAAGATCGTCCTTTCGTAACGGGTAGCTTGAATCCGTGGTAAAACATTTTTACAAAATTCCGGGCGGCCTCCAGTGGCTCTCCCTCTGGCTGCTAGCTGTTGCAGCAGCCTCGGGGCAACAAGGTTTCGGTCCCGGAACGACCACGGTACCGCCGTTGACGGGAGCCCCCAGTCTGGCGCCGCTGGCGCCCGCCGCGCCTCCCGCCTCGACGCTGCAAGCTCCCACGTTCGATCCCTATTCCACCCAGCCGAATTCGTCCTTCGGCGCGCCGCTGCCGCTGTCTACGCCTCCGCCCCTTTCGGGTTCGTTCGGCGCGCCGGCCCCGGCCTATTCGCAGCCCTACAGTCTGCCGTCCCCGGGCGCTCAGCCGTATAGTACCCAGCCGAACCTTGGGTTTGGCACGCAAAGCCCGCCGGCCCTGTTTCCCTACGGGCTGCAGGGACCCACGCAGCCCGCCTCCGGATTCGCTAGCGCCAATCCCTTGAAATTCCTGCAAAATCTTCGCTTCAGCGACGACCATCTGTGCGGTGACAGTGGCAAGTCGGGCGACATGCGGATCAACGACGCGTTCGCCACCACGACGCTGGCCTTTCCTAACTTTCTCTGGACGGGCCAACCGTGGTTCTTGTCGCCGGGATTTGGCTACCACTCCTGGAGCGGGCCCTTTGGCACGTGGGCGGACGAAAACGGAACCGACCAGTTCTATCCCATGCTGCCGCCCGATGCGTACAGTGCCTTCCTGGACATCGGCTGGCGTTCGAGTCCCGATCGCGCCTTTGGCGCCGAACTCGGCGGCCGCATCGGGCTCTACAGCGACTTTTCCGGAATCGACGATCAGAGCTTCCGGCCGATGGGCTTGGCCTTGCTGCGATACAACCTGACGCCGACGATGGCCTTGAAAGCAGGCGTGTCCTACATCAACCGCGCCGATATCAAGCTGCTGCCCGCGGGCGGAATCGTGTGGACACCAAGTCCGAAAACCAAGTGGGACATCTTTTTCCCGCAACCCAAGCTGGCGTCCTACCTGACGACCCTGGGCAATCAGGATCTGTGGTGGTACGTGGCGGGCGAATACGGCGGCGGCGTGTGGACGGTGAACGTCTCCGCTCCGAATCTGGCGACCCCGAACCCGAACGACTACCTGCCGCTGGAACGAACGCTGATGGACATCAACGATCTGCGCGTGTCGATCGGCATCGAGTTGGGGCCGCAGGCCAACAGCAGCGTCGGGCAGCGGGGACTCTTCTTCGAAGTCGGCTATGTGTTCAATCGCGAAATGGTCCTGGTCGTGCCCGTCCAGCAGTACTCGCTGAACGACACCTGGATGCTGCGAGGCGGCTTTGCTTTCTGAAGTCCCGATGGTCCCCAGCCTGCGGAACTCGCCAACGCGTCCTGCCGCGACGCGAAGGTCGGTCTCCACGAGACCGGACCAGGGGTGCCGTGTGGCGAGGTGGCTGCGAGTCGCCGTCCTCGCGCTGGCTGCCTTGCTCCAAGCAAGTCGGGACAGTCGCAGCCAGCAGCCGGAAATCATCCGTCACTTGCCGCCGGTGGATGCGACCGAAACGCTGCTGCCTTGGACCGCCGTCGACGGGCCGCAGGCGTTGCTAGCCAGCGATCCTCGCGAGTTTCGGGTGCCGGAGGAGGTGTTGCCGGCTGAAAGTCCTGCGCTGACATCCCACAAGAACGGCTTTTTTCAAAAGATCTCGTTCACGGCTACCGAAATTTTTCCGGACGGCGGCGATGGACTGGGCATCTTCGAGACCGAGCTGTTCGCCGCCTTTGCGCTGCCCGCTCCGACGACGGACATGCCGTTGGTGATCGTGCCGGCGCTGGACATGCAATTCCCGAACAGTCCCTCGTGTGCCGCACTGCCCGGCACGCTGTATGGGCCCAATTTGGATCTGATTTGGATGCCCCGCTTCGGTTCCCGCCTGCAAGGCATCTTGTCGGTGGGAGCGGGCTGGTATAGCGATTTCCAGGGCGAGGACGATGGGTTTCGGCTCACCGGCCGAGCGATTGCGCGCTATGATTGGACACCGGATCGGGTGCAATTGGTGTTGGGCGTGCTGTACATCAACCGTCACGACACCAAGCTGATCCCGGCGGCAGGAGTGGTTTGGAAGCCCAGCGATGACCTGAATTTCGAGTTGGTGTTTCCGCAAACCAAACTTGCACGGCGTCTGACGTGGGGCCCGGGATTTGAGAACTGGCTTTACCTGGCCGGCGGCTTCGGCGGCAACAGCTGGTCCATTGTGGACGTGGCGGGCGATCCGGACGTGCTGATCTTGCGAGACTGGCGGATCATGCTGGGCTGGGAGCTGAAGCGGGATGGCGGTGCGGGCTTTCGACTCGAAGGCGGCTATGTCTTCTCGCGCGAGATCGAATTCGCTTCGCAGCCGATCCCGTTCTGTCCTGACGATACGTTGCTGGCGCGCGGTGTCATCGCGTTCTGAGGGCGAGCCGTTTGCGGGGGGGAAAGGGCTCAGACGTACAGAATTCAGTTTTTGCGGGCAGACCGACAACCCCAAGGATACACATCTCTCCGCAAAAACTGAATTCTGTACGTCTGAGCCTGGGTCAGGGCGTTTGGGCCTGTTTCACGCCGGCCATCAGCTGGTCCAGCAGCGGCATGACGATCTGGCGGTAGACCTGCTCCAGCAGCGGATTGGCTTTGATCCTCTGCATGGTCTCGTAAACGGGCTGGCCCTCCTGCTCGCTCACCTCGACCTCCAGCGTCCGACCTTCGCCATCCAGCAGGGTGGTCACGTAGCGGAAGCCGGCGGGCTGTTTCGGGTAACGTTGGATGTCGTGGAATTGGGCCGTGTCGAAATCGAATTCCCCGCGCGGCGGTTCCCGGGCGGGCTGGGCGGCTCGCGGTTTCGTGCCCAGCAGCGCCTGCATCGTACCGGACAATCGCCGCAGCGATGGTTCGTCGGCGACGTCTTGCAAACGCTCGGACAGCAGATCCAACTTGGCCAGCTTGTCGGCCTCCGGCATCGCTTCCGATTCCGCGATGACTTCCTGCAGTCGATTCCGCATCATGTCCGCAGTGACGTCGGCCGGATCGCTCACGATCCGCACCTCGGGCGCCGCCTGCGGTGGCGGTTCCTCCGCCGTCTCTCCAGCGGCCATCGTGACGTGGATCGTCCGGGCATTGCGTCCCGCCCCGTCCGCTGCCCACCAGGGCAGAAAACTTCCGGCCAGCAATCCCCCCGCCATCGCTGCGTGAACCACGAACGAAATCGCCCAACCGCAGCGGCGGTAACGGATGACCGAACGGGAGATCGGAACGGCCGAGTTCATGCTGGCATTGTAACATCAAGCGTCTTTCGGTACACGCGACGCTCGTCACCGGCCTTCGTCATCGGTATGTCGTCATCGCCGCCATATCCGCTCAAGGGGTAAGTATCTCCGCCAGCGGGTCGTAGCCTTGGACGCCAAACGGCGACATGCGCCACCGCTCGCCGGCAAGCTCGTAATACGGCTCCATGATCGCTTGTTGGATGCGGGACTCGTCGGCCTGAGTCGGATCGTAGGTCACGCGGACTTGCGCGATATCCGGACTGGGCCAGGCCTCGATTTTCAGGTACCCCGGAACCTCGAACATGTCGTCGCGTTCCAGGAAGTAGACCAGCAAGTTGGCATTGCCGCGGCAGGCCACGTTGCCGATCCGCAGCTGCAGTTCGGCGGTCTCGGCGGGCGGCGTCCCCCGCGTCTTGACGAACGACGGCAAGGGGAACAGGTACGAGGCGGCGACGGCGGCCGAAGTGCACAGCAGCACCGTCAACACGATCGTGATTTGCGGCCAGCCGGCCTTGCTGTGCCGCGGCGGGCCCCACGACAGGGACCGTGTCCGGCGATCCGGACAGCTTTCCACGCACTGCAGACAAGCGATGCAGCGCGCGTGGGTGACTTGTGTCACTTGATCGACCGGAATGGCGACCGGACAGCGTTTCCCGCACACCCCGCAATCGCGGCACGATTCGACGTCGCGACGGACCCGCGCAAGGGCAAATCGTGAGAACGGATTCAAGACGGCGGCAAGCGGGCACAGCCAACGGCAGAAAGGCAGCATCAGGAACAGCGACCCCAGCACCACTGCGCCCGCCGCGACGTAGGTCCAAACCGTGATGTCTTCCCCGTGCCGGCTGATCAAGGCATAGCACGGGTCGAAGCCCCGAAAGATCAACTCGCCGGTTTGCCAGGTGAACCACAGAATGACGGCGAGCAGGCCGTACTTCAGCCATGCCAGACGGCGATCCAGCCACAGCGGGACGCGGACTGGCGGCAATCGCAGCCGGCGGGCCACGGCGTACAGCCATTCCGAAATCGTCCCGATCGGGCACGCATACCCGCAGAACGCGCGGCGCATCAACAGCGTCATCCCCAGCACGCCGCCCAGGATGAAAAAGTTGGCCGTGCCCAGCGAGCAGACCAGGTTGCCCTCGTGCAGGTACGTGTACAACGCCTCGACGCCGCCGAACGGACACCACCGCTCGCAATTGCCCCCGATCACAAAGACCCCGACCAGCACGATCAGGAGAAAACCGAATTGGATCGTTCGCCGCATCCGTGTCATGGCATCTCTCTCAATTCTCGCCCGACGCACACTTGCTGCGCATCGGACAGCTGGCACAGCTGGTGCCGCCGCTGCATGCCGACTCGGAGACCTTGGATGCCGTTCGCAGCGCCGCAACGAAACGGGCGTCGCCTGCCAAGCCGGAGAATTCCGGGCTTGTCTGCGCGTGTTGCTTGAATCCCGCCAGGCGGCTCGGCGCCGCCGACTCGAAACAGCGGACCAGCAGCTGGCAGGCCTGCTCGCCATCGTCGATGGCCGCCTGAAGCCGAGCTACGGCGTACACCGCTCCCGGTCCCTCGGCACTGGTCAACTGAATCGTCTGGGCGATCCTCTTGGCCTCGTCCGGCTTGCCTTGCCGAGCAGCCGCCAGGCCGTGCAGGGCCTTGGTCGCCACCGTGTGCTTGGCCGTCGGCAAGGCGGCCAACACTTCGGCCGCGTCCGCTGGCTGGTTCATCGCCAATTGCGTTTCGGCCAGCAGCAACGCCGACGAGCCGTTGTTCAACTTGGAGTGCAGCTGCCGCCCGACCTCGAGCGCATCCGCGTACAGTCCGTGATTGACGAAGAACGTATGCAGCGCGCGGGCCTTGTACTCCCATTGTGCAGGGACCGTTTCTTTCGGCAAGCTGGCCCGCATCATCAGCACTTGCCGCAGCATCGCATACTGCTGCATGTACCGCTGATTCGCCGGGTCGGCGCGGACCGCCCCGGCGAACTGCTGCAACGCGCCCGGCAGATCGCCGGAAGCCAGTTGAGTTTCTCCTGCGCGAAACAGGTCGGCCCCTTGTTCCGCGGCCTCTGTCCTGCCCGTCAGCACGGCGAAAGCCAGCGTTGCTAGCAACGCTACGATTGGGAATCTCATGTCGTTTCTCCTTCTCTTGGTAATCCCAAGCGTCCGCGAGGTAACACGTGGAGGCCCTCGCTTCCGCTGCGTTTTTTTGTCAATCCGCGTGCGACCTATCTTCGCCCAAACGGCTATCCCCTGCAACCGCAACACCGCAAGAAATCGCGACGGGGCCGGTTGGGCCTGTCTGGGCAAGTTCAGTGCCAGCCGTTGACGGGCGAGTCGCCGGAGTTCACACTTTCCGAATCGTGATCTGGGATGACCGTCCATCGAGCAGGGAGTCGAAGCGATCGTGGAATCACCGCAGCGTCGGCGTCGGGAGCGCGAGTTTGGAGTGCCGTTTCCGGGCGAGATCCTCGCGCCGGAGGCTTGGACACGCACCGCGCTGAAGCGACTTCCCGAAGGGGGGTCGCTGGATTGGGGGGTGCTGTTCGGCCGTCATGCGCCGGTCGTGCTGGATCTGGGATGCGGTAACGGCCGTTATCTGATCGGCAGCGCCGTGTGGCGGCCGCAGTACGACCACCTGGGCGTCGATATCTTGCCGCTGGTGATTCGCTACGCGACGCGACGCGCCAATCAGCGCGGGTTGACGAACATCCGCTTGGCGGTGATCGGCGGCCGGGAACTGCTGGCCGATTACGTGCCGGCGGCCAGTGTCGCGGAGATCCACTGTTATCATCCGCAGCCCTATTACGATCCAGGGGAAGTTCCCAAGCGGCTGATCACGCCGGAGTTTCTGTGGTTGGTCCGTCGAGCCTTGGTTCCCGGCGGACTGTTTTTTCTGCAGACGGATCATCCGGGTTACTGGCGGTACATGTGTCAGGTCGTGCCCGTATTCTTTGACTTGGACGAGCGGCCTAACTGTTGGCCCGACGCGCCCAAAGGACGCACGCGGCGCGAGATCATCGCCTTGCGGCGGGGACTGTGCGTGTTTCGCGGCGTGGCTCGGCCCAAGACGGGGCTCCAGGAGGCCGACGCCTTGGCCCTGGCCCAAGCGCTGCCCCTGCCGACGTTTGACGCCGATCGGCGATTGCAGGAATTGGACGAACTGGAAGTGAGTTGAGGGAAAGCGGAATGAAGGGGGCAGGGTTGCGCCCGTGAGCCGCGTTACGGACGGTTGCGAGGAAAGACGATGTTCAATTGCCGGTCGCGGCGGACGTGTTCTTCCTGCCAGCGGATGGCGTGCCCCTCGAACATTTTCGGCGTCAGTTCAAAGAAGCGGCCGATTTGGGCGAGCGTCGCTTTCGGCTGCTCGCGGTCGTCTTGGCCCGCATGCGCCGAAATGGCAAGTAGAAAGTAGTGGCCGCGGTCGGGAACACGCAACTGGAAGCGGCCGGTTGCGTCCGTGCGGGTATAATCGCCGCCCAATCCGTACAGGATTTGCAGTCCCGCGTGATCCGAGGCGGGCGGCGGGTCTTGCGGGCGGAGTCCCACCATCTTGGCCTGTTGTTCCGGCCGCATGTCGCGCGGCACAAGGATCACGACCGCGCCGACGTCGGGCCTTGTCTCGTCGTTGGTGGCCAGCAGCGCCACCTCGCCCGTCACGAGGCACGCCTGCGGCCCCTCGTCCTCGCTCGGCGTCCTTCCCGACAGGCCCCGGCCGACCAAGATTCCGATCAGCAGGCTCGTCATGGCCACCAAGCCCAGCAGCGCGCCTTGCATGTACAAGATACTCCGCGGAACGGCGACCTTGTGGGGGTCGAGGGATGCGCGGAATCCGGCCTGCGACGCACTCTCCTCGTCGTCGGCAGCATAGATCAGTTCCGCTTCCGAATCGTAGACCAAGAACTGGGACAGCGGATCGTCGGCCGCCCGGCCCACGGCGACCGCCCGCTCGACCGCCCGCTCGACCGCCCGCTCGACCGCCCGCTCGACCGGCGCCTCCGCCGCGCCCGTAACCGCGTTGTTGCCGCCCTCGGCGTGGGCTGGGATGGCTAGCACCTGCCGGCATTTCGGGCACTGGGCCTGCGAACCCGCTTTCCGCGAGCTGACACTCAAACGTGCGCCGCAATGCTTACAGGCAAACTTGATAGGCATGATTGTCGCTGGAAAGGCGTCACGGGTCGCGGGTTCTTTCGTGGTCGCCGTGCTTCAAGGCCTGCATGCCCAGGGCGCATAACAGCAGCAGGGTGTCGATGACAGCGAGCACCAGGACTCCCACGGAAATCCAGCGGAGTACCCGCGACCCGGCTTCGTCTTGCATCGCTTGCGTCAGCGCGGACACGCCCAAAACGACGGCAAACGTCACGATCAGCAGCGGCAGAGCGAACACCAGTATTGTGAGCACGGGGCGGGGAATCACGCGGACCTCCTGGAGTTTTGGTAACTTAACAAGATTTTGCGGCC
>Ga0351939_1006_pt1 | contig 74523 bp, 64 predicted proteins | sample TotcelT113001M11_FD_206851 | JGI IMG/M metagenome (GOLD analysis project Ga0351939, IMG submission 206851) | Enriched cells from coal bed in the Powder River Basin, Montana, United States - Total cells T11 rep2 HSBNCT.T11.300.1.M11 ... | reverse complement strand
TCGAGCACCGTCTTGGGCTCGCTTATGTTCAACTTCTAGAGGATATCTCCTGTTCAAATTTTGCTCCCTGTGCCTGCCCACGGGGAGTTTTTTTGCGCGTGTTATGTGCCCCGTCGATCTTCTAGGCCGTCACAAAAAATATTTTTCCAAACCGTTTATTTTTTTTAATACTATTTGATAAACTAGCATTGGAGAGGTGATTTTTGGTACTACGTACTACATCGAATCGAAAGGGTATCGATATGAAACTGAAGCTTTTGGGGCTGGCGCTGCTTATGGGGACCGGCAATTTCCTGTTGGGTTCTCGAGGCGAGGAGCAGTTGACTTTTGAGCAGCGAATGGATCGGATTGCGCAGACAACGACCACTCGAACAACAGGAGAGGGGACTGACTGGTACTCGGGAGATAAGAAGGAGAGCGGGAAAGCTCAGCAGCCGGGCTTGTACAATAAGATAAAAGATATTATCGAAGCGAACACCTATGGGACCTTTAAGCAGCAACAACGTGGCGGGACGTTTGCATTACTTAACACTAAGGGTGAGATTGCGTTCAAGACCCAAGCGATCTCTAAAAATACGACCGAGGACCAATCGTCATATAAGGTGGCGTCGAACTTTGCTACCCACGCGCAAATGCTTATTGATGACCTAAAGAATACTTTTATGTTATGCGGGGTGAGGAAAGATTGTGGTGAATTTCTGAAGGATCCTAAAGGATTTGTGGCTGACGGCGCAGCTGGGGAGGCGCTGGTTTCTCTGCTGCTTGACCTGAACAGCCGGCTCAAGAATCAGATTACAAGCATGCCGGCCTATGCAAGTGGCGAGAAAGAGTATTTAACAACGCTTCGCAAGACGCTCAAGGAGACTTCTGACACGTTGAAAGAAATTGCGAACAATTACTTGGGGCTTACGATTTCGTAATGGCGCCTGTGCATGGATTTTCTGGTGAAAATAGTGGAGAATTACGTTTTCTCGGGGCCCTGAGTTTTATGCTTTGCTCTAACCCATGGACAGACGCGTATCAAGTTGGTATGCTAATTTGTATGGATATTACAGGCGTTTATTTTTCAAAAAACAGAGGATGGCAAAAGGTTCCATGAGCAGGAGAGCAAACATCATTGTCAGTGTTAATGACAACAATATTGAACGTGCCATGCGCCAACTGAAAAAACGCAGCGAGCGCGAAGGTATCGTTCGGGATATGAAACGGGTTATCTATTACGAGCCTGAATCACAGAAGCGTCGCAAGCGCATGATGCGTGCGGTCAAGCAAAATTGGATCCGAATGGCTACGTCTAAGCTGATCTAGCATGAGCGTCCGACCCGTCAATACGATCAAAAGAGCACAAAAGGAGTCCTTATTGTACCGGACCATCGCTCGATTGTTCTCTGAGCAATCAAAAGACGATGCGGCGTTACGAGGGCTCCTTGTTACTCGTGTTGAGCTAAATACCGACAAAAGCATTTGCAATGTCTTTTTCTTTACCGATAAGGGTCCCGAAGGCTTTCGGGAACAGCTTGAGCAGTTAAAGCTGTACAAGCCGTCTTTGCGCGCGGCACTTGCGCGTGAAATTGCGTCACGGTACGCACCAGATCTCGTTTTTCGTTATGATGCCCAATTGGTCAAGACGATTGCCATCGAAGAACTTCTTAACTCCGTCAAGGAGCAGGGGTAACTCATGTCTCGTGTGTCTCGGGGACAACTTCTATTTCGAATCTTGTTTGCGTGCGTTTTTGTTTGCTGTGTCTATGGGATTGGGGCTGTTTTGGGCGGTGGCAAGCCGCCTCTAAATCCCGTTCACTTTGGTTTTGCCATGGCGGGGATTCTTGTCCTTGCCCTGTTTACATGGATTTTGGCAGCTTTGTTGGTCAAATCATGTCATGTCGTGATACAGCCCAACGAACAGCTAGTTTTTCACTTGGTGACGTTTTTGGGCGTAGCGGTACTGTGGCTCCGTGAGCCAGTAATTCCCTTTCTTTTCTTGGCCCTCTTGTGTATAGCGCTTGCCGTGACAGTCTATACTGACTATAAAACTTTTTTTATTTTTCGCATTTGCACGCTTTATCTTGTGCCAATAGGCTTTTTGGCAAGTGCCCTGGGTTTTTTACCCATAGGGCTATTTGAAAGCCTGCTGGGAGCTGGTCTTGGGTATGGCGTACTCATGTTTATAAAATATGTACATGTCTGGTTAACCGGCCATGAGGGCCTGGGAGCAGGCGATGCTGAACTCTTGGCAGTTATTGGGGCCTTTATGGGGCCGCTGGTCTGCTGGGAGGCGCTGATACTTGGCTCTTTTCTTGGGAGCCTGGTTGGGGTTAGCCTTTTGCTTATGGGTAAAGCCACGCGGCAGCATCCATTGCCGTTGGGTGCGTGCATAGCCCTGGCTGCCTTTGTACTTGTCGTTACCGGCTGGTCACCTCTGGCCAGCTTCTTGCTGGTTTAAAAGTAAAATTATTGCGTAGTTTGCTGGCACTGGTAAAATGAATGAGAGTCAAAAATTCTTTTTTTATACCCCAACGGTTTTGTATGAATGTTGTTGAACAGATAGAGCAGGTGCTGCGTGCACAGGTTCAGGAGTTGTTTCCTGAGCAGGCCCCCCAGGTTGAAAAATCTCTCAGTGTTGCCTTAAACGATGATCCGAATAAGCAGCAGTTTGGTGATATTTCTACCAATGCTGCCATGTTGCTTGCCAAGCTGTTGGGTGAGAACCCGCGGGTTGTGGCTGGGGCTATTATTGCGTCGCTTGCGCATCCCTTGATCGATTCGTGCGCGATTGCGGGTCCTGGTTTTATTAATATTACCCTCACGAGTGAGGCGTTTCGCCAGACGGTGCACCAATTTTCTGAAGATTTTGCCGGCTTTTTCAAGCTTCGTGTCGATGCACCTCGCCACCATTATTCAATTGAGTATGTGAGCGCGAACCCAACAGGGCCCTTGCACCTAGGCCACGGCCGTGGGGGCATTATTGGCGATGTGCTTGGGAATATTGAGCGCTTGCTGGGCCATACGGTCACCAAAGAATTTTATATTAACGATGCGGGCAAGCAGATCGAGACCCTTGGCCTTTCCCTCAAGATTCGATGTGAGCAACAGCTGGGGATTCCGGCTGAATTGCCTGAAGAGGGCTATCGTGGCGAGTATCTTATTACTCTTGCGCAGGAGCTTTGCGCGAACCAAAAACCTGCGGTTGACCAGGCTCTTGCGGCCGGCGATACCCGGTTTTTTGGCAACTATGCCAAGCAAAAATTACTTGCCGAGCAGCAAGAGACCCTTCGTGATTATGGTATTGATTTTGATACCTGGTTTTCAGAAAGTACGTTGCACAAAAGTGGCGAAATTGATACTGCCCTTGAACAGCTGCGAGTTAATGGGGTGACGTTTGAGCAAGATGGCGCGCTCTGGTTTGCGTCAACACGCTTTGGCGACGACAAAGATCGGGTGTTGCGCAAGAGTGACGGCACGCTGACCTATGTGGCGCCCGATATCGCGTATCTCCGTAACAAAATTATGCGTGGGGCAGATAAGCTCGTGATCGTGCTCGGCCAGGACCACCATAGCTATGTTGTTCGCCTGAAAGGCCTCATGCAGGCCCTTGGCTACAATCCCGACGATCTTGATGTGATTTTATACCAGCTGGTGACGCTCAAAGAAGATGGCGCTGTGCTGCGTATGTCCAAGCGTGCGGGGCGCATGGTAACTCTTCGTGACGTTATTGATGCTGTCGGGGCTGATGTGGCGCGCTTTTTTTATTTAAATCGCAAAGCGGACGCGCACTTAGAATTTGATATTGCGCTTGCGCTACGCAAAACGGAAGAAAATCCGGTCTATTATATCCAGTACGCCTACGTACGAACCAATAGTATTTTAGAAAAAGCCGGGGCTTTCCCCCAGTTGTTGCCTCAGATGGGCGCCGTGTATACATTTGATGAGCATGAAAAGCTCTTGATCAAGAAAATCTTGGCGCTTAAGGTTCTATTGCAAAATATCGGGCATAATTATCAGGTGCACTTGCTGGCTTATTATGTAATCGAGCTCGCCAATAATTTTCATAGTTTTTACGCTGGGCACAAGGTTATTGATCCGGAGAACCCGGAACAGAGTAGGCGCCGCTTGGTGCTTATCACGCTGCTCAAGCAGACGTTTGAGTTATGCTTTAAGCTTTTGGGAATTAGTTGCCCTGAAAAGATGTAAACGCGAAACTGGTGTGCGGGGGCTTAAAATCCCCGCCAATAAGTTTTTTAATGCCAACTTTGCCCGCACGGTTCAGTTTTGTTAGCTCATGCCAAACCCGGAAATTAATCTTGCACACCAAAGAACCGTTCGTCCTGAGCTTGTCGAAGGGTTCGAACGGGCAAACATCGCCACTCATCCTGAGCTTGTCGAAGGACGGCGGGTAAACTCCGGGTTCGAGCGCGCGTATTAGTCGCTAGCTCAGTTCTATTTCTACGTAGCGCTTCTCTGTGCCGTCCAACAGTTGAGATGGTGTCCCCTTGAGGTACTTGTCAAAGAAGTTAACGAGATAGGCGTTAACAATTTCCGTTGCTCGAAAGCCATCAATTGACCCAAGAATTGATTTGGAACCCAGGTTTTTAAGAAGGCGCGTAAAGGGTGATGCGTTCTTCAATAGCGCAAGATCCATAAAGTCCATATGCCCCGCGTTTTTGATGACAACTAGGTACGCGTCGGGTTTTAGGGCTTGCGCAAGTTCTCTGTTGGAAGTAGCGAGGAATTTAAAAATCTTTTCTTCATCGAGGGTGCGTATTTTAAACTCATCGCGCAGGCTTTGTGGCAAGGGGCTTTCGCTGGTCTTTGCAAAATTTTCACTGAGCATGAACAGACAGGGTTTTTTGAATGGTTGTGCTGGGTCTTTGCCAAAGAGTCCCCCGTCGAGATTAACACCTGCTTTGATGCGAGCGTCGCGACGGCACATCTGAATTGCGGTGGCGCCGCCAAGTGAATGTCCGAACATGCCGATGCGTTGGAGGTCCAAGTGCTGGTACAACAGCGACTCTTTTTCGCGCGAGTTTTTTTCGAGTTGGTCAAGCACAAATTGTACGTCGGCAGCCCACGTTTCAAGTGTGGCATCAAGATGTTTTTTTGCTTGCGTGAATGTTGTGGCGCTGGCCTGTTGTTGTCTAAAGGCCCCGTCGCCAACCTGGCGCCCATCGGGAAACTGAGTAAGCACGCTGCCATAGGCATGATTGATCCCAATTACCACATACCCATTGCTTGCAAGCTCTTCGCAGTAGACAGTATAAACTTCAGGCGCGCAGGGATGCCCATGGGAAAAAATAATTACGGGAAAGAGTGAGCTGCTGGCAGCGATTGGCGCAGCTGGAAGGGCATAGGTGTAGACGGGGCGAGAGAACCCAAAGAGCCACAGCAGCTTTTGAGTTTTTTTAAGATGGTTCACAAGATCCGCGGCATACGCAGTTGTGGGTGTTTCTGTTAACGTGCCCTGAGCTGGGTACCAGATCTTTACCATCAATTCCCGGTAGGGATGTGCTGGATCGTTTGCGAATGTTTCTTTGTGCGCTTCATCAATCCAGTGATACTCTTTCACCCCAATGGCGTAGGCGCCGGTTGGTTTTGGGAAATAGAAGGGTGGCTGAAGCCACATCAGATACACAACAAAAGTTGCCGTTAGACCAAGGATGCCTGCAATGGCATAGAGAAGATATTTTAAAAAGCGTTTTAAAAAGCCAACCATTGCGAACCTATTTCTTAAGTGTTCTAATAAAACCTTCATAATATTCTATGGAGCTCGTACTTTAAAAACAACTAATCGTATTGCGTTCGCGCCCTTCGACAGGCTCATGACGAACGGCGTTTGGTCGCACTTGAAGTAACTTCTCTATAGGCTTAATCGAGTGCTTCAACCAAGCATTCGCCGAGTGTACGTGCTTTTGTGTCAAATACCAAGCCAATCAGCACGATCTGCTTGCCTGTGTGTAGATACGGTTCATAGTACTTTTTAGCGCGAATTTGTTCGAGAGCTATGGCGCATGGCGCATCGACCTTGCATTCGATGATATACACCTGTTTTTTCGTCTCGATTGTGACGTCGATGCGTCCCTGATTGGTGCAAACCTCTGCGTGGGCATCGATGCCGATAAATTGTAAGACCGCCAACAGCATTGATTGGTAATATTTTTCAAGCGGGAGTTGAATGTTGTAGGGAATGCCCGCAAAAAACGTACGTAAACGTGCGAAAAATTGCTCTGTATCGCCTATCTCTAAAGCTTTTCTCAGCCCTGTTGCCTGATCCTTGAGGTCCTGATATTTCATGTTGGCGAAATAATCAACAAAAGCAAAGCAAAACGCCGTACGCACCTCCTCGTTGGGATACGCCAATGTGTAAGCCCCTGAGTCTTTTGCGTAATCAACGATTGTTATGTAGCCGGTTTGAAATAGCACGAGCTCTAATTTGAGTTGATCGATTTCCACGGCTTCAAAATCGAGGGCTCCCATGCGCACTGATTCGATATCGTTGAGTGCATAGTTGCCTTCTTTCATGAGCTGCATTAAAAAGGTCGGCGTTCCCGAGACAAACCAGAAGTTTAAAAACTGGCAGACATCGAGGAAGTTGAGCACCGAAAAGGGGTTGTACACTTTTATGGGTACATACGAAAATCGGTAGCCATTGTACCAGAGGCGCATTTTGTCTCGAATTTCGCCGACCGGCATGTTGCATTTTTGTGCAGCAGCGGCTATCCAACCTGTAAAATAACAATCAAGTTCTGTTTCGGTGTAGCCAAGAAGGTGTGCACTCCGTTCATCAAGTGTTAGGTCTGTTAGATTATTAAAGCCCGAAAAAAGCGACGTTTTTGAAAACTTACTGACGCCTGTCACAAAGAAAAAGTAGAGAGAACGGTCCATGCTTTTGAGAGCAGTATAAAAGCCCTTTAGGAACTCGTGAATAGGATCGCGAAGTGCTTGGTTAGTAAGATGCTTTAAAATGGGATAATCATATTCATCAACGAGTACGACAACGCGTTTTCCTGTTTTTGCGCAGAGGTTTTTGATCAAGACGGTTAAAGCGCGCGATGGCGACATGCGTATTTGTGGCATTTCGTCCGTTGCAAATTGAACATCATAGGCCTGGGCGATATCACCAAGGCGAGCCACTAGATCTGTTTTGAGAGAGTCTTGCGATGAGGAATCGAAACCAGAAAAATCAAGAGTAATTACGGGGTATTTTCCCCACGAATAATTGCTCGAATCGATCCAAAGGTCTTTAAATAATTCTCGTTTTCCCTGAAAAAGCGCTTCGAATGTTGAAATTAAAAGGGATTTGCCAAATCTCCGGGGACGGGACAAAAAATAGCGTCCACGCTTGCGAGCAAGATGGTAGATTGGCTCTGTCTTGTCGACATATAAGCAGTTTTCTTGTATCAATAAATCGAACGTTTGTATGCCAAGCGGTAGGTCTTTTAGGGGAGAATGTGCCATGGTTGATTCCTTTTGGTCAAACCAGATGCGCCGGTTTTTTGGGTGCTTGCTTTCATCTCCTCTATCGTATCATAAAAAGGTGCCACGTGTTTATGTCCCTATGGTTGGTTAAGCGTCCGAAAGCCGTGTAATAGCTGCTCGGCGCGTGCCAAAATATCCGGGTGGAGTTGCACCATGCGCGCCACTTCAAGCCCAAAGCTGCCATCGGCCGCCCCGGGGAGAATTTTGTACAAGAGCACAAGCCCCTGGTCAGTGAGTGTACTGGCTGCATGATAACAGATTATTCCCGGATGGCTCTCCTGGAGAGCTGTTAGCTCATGATAATGCGTAGCAAAAAGCGCGTACGCTCCAATTTTTTCATGAATATATTCCAGGACTGACTGGGCGATGGCCAGTCCGTCATAGGTGCTCGTGCCCCGCCCGACTTCGTCGAGAATGACCAGACTGTTGCTCGTGGCGTTGGTGACGATAAGCGCCGTCTCTTCCATTTCGACTAAAAACGTACTTTTGCCCGCTGCCACGCGGTCGCGTGCGCCAATACGCGTAAAGATTCTATCAAAAATGGGGAGGGTTGCTTGAGTAGCCGGTACAAACGACCCCGATTGGGCCATGACTGCTATTAGTGCCACCTGGCGCAGATACGTTGATTTTCCGCCCATATTGGGCCCCGTGATGACCCACGTGCGGGCGTTCGGGGTTAAGAGAGTGTTGTTGGGAATAAAGCTGTGCCCAAGAGTGCTTGCGACAACGGGGTGCCGGCCCTCTTGAATCGTGACATTGCGCTGTTTGTGCATAATAGGGCGTGTAAAATTTTGCTCGTAGGCTGCTCGGGCGAAGCCAATAAGCGCATCGGTGTACGCAAGCGCGTTAGCCATTTTTTTAAGGCCTGGAACGTGTTCGTACGTGTATGCGCAAAGATCAGCATAAAGCGCTTCTTCAAGTAGTAGGCTCTCTTGTTGAGCATTGACGATATCGTATTCGAGCTTTTTGAGTTTGTCATTGGTGTAGCGATCGCGGTTGGTGAGCGATTGAAGCAGGATGTAGCCTGTTGGAACGGCGTTTTTGTTTGCATGGGTGACTTCAAGTGCATAGCCTTGCGCCCGATTATATCGAACTTTGAGCGATCCAATGCCGGTGCGCTGCTGTTCGCGCAATTCAAAATCGGCAAGGGCGCGGGCGCCATCTTGGGCGAGAAGGCGCAGCTGATCAAGCGGTGCGTGGTAGCCAGCACGAATTTTCCAGTCGCTTGCCTGATCAGTGCAGAGCGCTTGGGTTAATTTTTCGTGTAGGGGCGTAAAGTCGCCAATACTTTCGAGCAGGCGCCTGAAAAGCTCGGTGCTGCCAAGGGTTACCAGCGCATCTTGTATGCCCGTTAGATTGGTGAGCGCGTGGGCAAGCGCACGATAATCGTGAATGTGCGCTCGCTGGAGGGCGATGCGCCCGACAACGCGTTCGAGATCGCCCGTGGCAGAAAGATGATGCATGAACTGGTCGCGTACGGCCCCGGCCTGTACGAGTGCGGCGACTGCCCCTAGGCGCTGATTGATCTGCTCATGCTTGACAAGAGGCCTGACAAGCCACTTTTTGATCATGCGTGAGCCCATGGCTGTGACACAGCGGTCCAAAACGGAAAAAAGTGTCTGGGTCGTGGTTCCGTCATGCGCATTGCGAATAATTTCTAAATTTTGTTGGGTTGCCGAGTCCATGAGTAGATAATCATCTGGCTGGTACCAGGAGATCTGGGTGCAGTGGCGCAGCGCCAGTTCTTGATTTTTCTTCAAGTAGCCGTATAGGAGCTGGATAGCGCCCCAGGCGCCGGGCGAGCGCAGCAGGAGCTCGCGTGCGGGGACCTGGCAGGCGTCGAACCAGGCGTGAATGTCAGTGGCCTGATCTGCTGGGTCAAAGAGTGTGGTTACAAATCCGAGTCGTTGGGCTTTGGTGGCAAGTGGTGTCTGTGTTGGCGATATGAGTATTTCGTCGGGCATAAAGCGCTGGAGTTCGCTCTCCAGGTGCACGGTGTCAGCGACATCGAAAGCCGTTACAAATAGTTGGCCTGTGAGAATCTCAACGGCCGCAAAGCCGCAGGATTGTGCTGTTTGGAAGAGGGCGGCGCAATACGAAGCCGATTTTTCTGTTAAGAGCGATATGTCGGTGAGAGTTCCCGGCGTGAGGACCTGGGAGACGCCCCGTTCGACGAGCTTCCCCGGCTGTGGCTTTTCCAATTGGTCGCACAAAACGACCCGAAAACCGCCCCGGACTAGTTTTGCCAGGTAATGTGCGACCGTGTGGACTGGTACGCCGGCCAGGGGGATCGGCTCGCCCTTGTGAACGCCTCGTTTGGTGAGAGTGATGCCCAGAAACGCCGAAGCCTTTTTGGCGTCGTCAAAAAAGAGTTCGTAAAAGTCGCCGACTTGAAATAATAAAAGCGCGTCTGGGTGCTCGGTCTTGATGGCGAGATATTGTTGAATAAGGGGCGTGCTGCTGAGTGTATTGCTCATGAGTTTAACTAGTCTGGTTTTAGGCTGTTTACTGTTTCTTGCACCAGTGTAGCTGATTTTGGGGAAAGAATAAAAAAGCGCCCGAGATTCTGGTGGGAATCCCGGGCGCTAATATCTTGTAAGTGCTTGTAGCTGTTCTACTTTTGTGTAACGATCGAATCACACAGGTTGACTGCAGTTTGGACTGCTTCAAACAGGGCGTTGACGAGCTGTGGATTATCGTAGTTTTTCCAATAGAGCTTGTTTAGTGTCTCCAGTAATTCGAGGGAACAACTTTCTACGGTCTCTCGGGAAGTTTTTTCCGGTATGCGTTCTGCAATAACGGCCAATGCCCCAACAATGTGTTGGATATCGCGTGCGATGGCCGGGCCTTGCTCTTTGAGCGCATCTTTGCACTGTTGTGCTATTTGTTTGTATTCTTCGTTGCCTTTGGCCTGAGAATAGCTGAGATAGCCGTTCAGGGTGTTTTTGTAGGTGCCAAAGTCTGGTATGTATTGATCAATGAACCATTGGAGCGAGAGCGTGTGAGCCCAGGGTTTTTCAACGGGCAAAACTTTGTTAAACACAGGCGTTAAGGGTTTTGAAATCAACCCGGACAATCGTCCTGCGAGTTCGCTTCCCACCTTTGACCACGTTATTCCTATGAGCCCGCCGGTCCATGCGAATAATTTCCAGAGAGCTGTAGATGGTAGTAGGGACAGACTTTGGGTTGCTTGGAGGTCGTTTGTAAGTTTTTGCTCGCTCACCACTTCTTTTTCTTGTGGTTCAGTATAGTTCTTGTAGAGACGATAGGTGAAGTACGTGAGGCCAATGGCGAAGACCGATTTAAGGGTGAACTGTTTTTGGTGCAGGCGGGTCTCGGCTGTCCGATACAGCTCTGAGCCCTCTTTGACAGTCTTGCTTTGTAGATTAAATTCATCTTTCTGCATGCCCAGGAGCAGTGTGCTCGTACAGAGGCTTGCAAGTAAGAGGCGAATAATAAGTTTCATGGTAAAGTACTCCATTTAAAGGGCGCATTATGCGCGTACAATTTATATCAGTTGTGCTTGCGTGAGTTTCCCACAAACATCAACAAGATTGTCTAGTATCAGATCAAATTTGCTTGCTGGGAGATCTCTGTCAAGCCACTCTGTGATCAGGGCTATTATGGCCTTTTCTAGTTCTGTCTGCAGTTTTATGGTCGCCCACGGGTTCTTTTTTGTCTCTTCTACGCGCAGGGCACAAAAAAGCTTTGTAAGGTCTTTATGGAGCTTCTTGATGAGCGTTTGGACCGAAAGCTTCTTTTTTGCAAGTGTTTCTACGGTACCCGCTTCGATGCAGAGCGTGGCATACAACTGGTATATGTGTTCGGTGAGTAGCGTCTTTTCCGCGAGGTAGTCTTTGAGTGGGTTTGGCGATCTCTTTCGCATAGAGTCCAAGACGGTTTCCCCGCCGAGGGGCGAGAAAAGCAACGAGGTGAAATAGCTTTTGATATTTCCTGTCAGCCACCAGAAATTACCCATGAGGCCCCCGCCTGAGCAGGTACGTCCCACGATATTCGTTTCCAGTGCCCCGACCCGACCAGTGAGCGAGGTATCTGGGATGAATGATTTGCAGTACTGTGAGGTAATTAGACCAACTATGGGAGCAAAGTCCAGTACGGTCTCTTTGTGTACATAGCTCTGGTAAGTTTGGACGGTTTTCTCAATGGTTTCTTCACTAAGATCGACCGAAAGTGGCGTTTTCATACACTCACTATACCTGATGCTTGTTGCCAGCAATACGCTGGCGAATACTAGTATTTTTTTCATGTCATTATCTCTTTCTATATCTTAAGTTACAGCTCTATTAGAGTAAGCCTGTTATTTGTTTACCGATTGAACCCAGCTTTCTACCAACCCACTGGAGGATCGGGCGTTCGCCCTGTATGATTTCAAACCGGGTGTTTGCCTTTGGAACCAGCAAATTAATGCTTTTTATGCACGAATTGAGGCCGTTAGTAGCTGTTTTGGTGGCTTTCCAGTCGATAGTGTTCTTGTTTACTTTGTCGATCAGTTGGTTGGTGAGCGTCAGGAGAGTGTTGGCTGCATTGGTAAGTTCTTGGGCGAGTAGTTTCTGGTCTTCCCAGAGTTGTGTGACAATATACCGTATGTCAATGATTATTTGCAGGCTTGTTTTAGCAAAAAGTGCTGTTTCTCGACGGAGGGTACTTGCGTTTTGGTTGTTTATATTACGGAGAATAGTGCAGATGTGACTTGAGAATAAGCGTGGTTGTGGGTAGGTATCCCATACTGGAAAACGCAACATAAGGCCCCAGTGAGGCGTGAGCGAGCTTGGGAAATTGTTTGCAATCGTGCGCAAAACAAGGCTGCCCAACGTGAGTTGGATGGTATATTTGAGCAGGCCAAACCAGGGGTTTTCTCTTGCCGTGCTTTGAAGGTTGTTGATGCGCCTTGAGGTGTCAGCGCTGCCAAATGGTGTTGAGTCATATAATCTGCCTGAGGAATGCAAGAGTGCGTAGGCACTCAGGGCGATTGGTGCGGTGACCAGTGTTTTCCAGGTGCGCTCGCTGTTGAGCTTGCCGACTTCCTGGGCGAATGTACTTGGTCCCGTGAGATCGCTTTGAGTGATGAGTGGTATTACGGCGTTACAGCTGGCTGTTGCCAGGAATAACCCCGCAAAAAGACTTCTTATAATCATAAAACCTCCATTTTACGCGTTTATTTGTACACGTTTATTTTTATAGTGCCGGTCGCATTTTGCTGCCGGCGTTTTGTTATACTACCTGTCGTAGATACCTTCCTGTATGACTCTGTTGACACTTGGCAATGTCTGCCGGAGTGCCGACAGCCACAATCTGTCCGCCCTGGGTTCCCCCTTCAGGGCCCATATCAATCACGTAATCGGCTACTTTGAGAACGTCTATGTTGTGCTCGATAACGAGTACCGTGTTTCCTTGCTCGATGAGTCGATGGAATACGTATAATAATTTTTCAATGTCCGCTACGTGGAGTCCGGTTGTTGGTTCATCCAACACATATAGTGTTTTGCAGCCACGCTTTGCAAGCTCGGTGACGAGCTTAATGCGTTGTGCCTCACCCCCCGAAAGGGTTGTTGACGATTGCCCAAGTGTTAGATATTCAAGTCCGACATCACACAAGAGTTGTAGTCGTTTGGCAATTGCCCGATGGTGTGCGAAAAACTCAAGTGCCTCTCGCGCGGTCATTTCAAGTATATCATAAATCGATTTGTTTTTAAACCTCACTTCCAGCGTTTGATTACTGAAGCGTCTGCCGCCGCAGTCAGGGCAGGCGGTGATGACATCTGGGAGTAGTTGCATGCAGACCGTGATGGTTCCTTCTCCGCAGCAGGTGTCGCAGCGGCCGCCACGCACGTTAAAGCTAAAGTGCCCGGGGGTGTATCCGCGTGCATTGCTTTCGGGCAAGCCTGCAAACATGCGTCTGATATCATCAAAGATTCCAATATACGTTGCGGGGTTTGAGCGTGGGGTTCGTCCAATGGGGCTTTGATCGATTACGACGACGTTTTCGATTGATTCTGCGCCGGTTATGCATCGGGTGTATTCATCAAATCTTTCTGAACCACGTACGAGTAGCCGTGGGACAAGACAATCCATGATAAGCGAGCTCTTGCCAGAGCCTGAGACGCCCGAAACGCAGCATAAAACGCCCATAGGGAACGAGACCGATAGGTTGCTGATATTGTTGACCGAAATATTTTTGAGCGTGAAAAATCCTTGTGGTTCTCGCAGGGGTTTCTGGCGTGTAATGCTTAGCCGATGCGATAAAAATGCGCCCGTAATTGAATCCGGATGGTTCTTAATGTCGTCTGGAGTTCCTGCGGCGACTATGGCGCCGCCATGGATGCCGGCTGCGGGCCCCATGTCAATTAGATAGTCTGCCTGATTCATGGTTTCGTGGTCATGTTCGACAACAATCACGGTATTGCCCAGGTCGCGCAGCCCTTTAAGGGTTGCTATGAGTCGGTCGTTATCGCGCATATGCAGGCCAATACTTGGTTCATCTAAAATATATAAAATACCGCTTAGGGCTGAGCCTAATTGTCGCGCAAGCCTGATCCGTTGTCCTTCGCCCCCTGAAAGGGTGCGAGCATCACGATTAAGCGATAAATAGCCGAGTCCAACGTTTTCTAAAAATTGGAGGCGGCGTGTAATTTCTTCTAAGAGCCCTTTGGCAATTTCATGCTCATGCGCTGGCAGTGTGAGATCTTTACAAAAGCGGGCACAGTCGCTAATGGGCAGGTTGCCAATATCGAAAATATTTTTTCCGCCAACAAAAACAGCAAGCGCATCAGGCGAGAGTCGTTTGCCTAAGCACGATGGGCAGGTGGTGGTATAGCCGGTAACGGCACCCCAGCTGTTGTACGTGGGTATAACGACGCCTAAGCCCTGGCACTGCGAGCAGGCTCCGAGTGGTGAGTTAAACGAAAACATGCGTGGTTCAAGTTCAGGGAACGAGTGACCGCAGGAGACGCACATCTGTTTAGTTGAGAAGGGGTGAACGGTTTTATTACTAACAATAAGGCAAGCGCCATTACCGGTGCGGCAGGCTCGTTCAATGGCTTCATGTAAGCGAACTCGTTCATCTTGGTCGTGGGGGAGCACTTCGACGGTATCGATTACGCCATCAATGGTGTGATACATGGTTTTGGCCAGCGTGAGCTGTTCAATATCGCGCGTCGTGTACAGTTTGACGGGTTTGCCGTCAATAATAAAGTTGTGTACGCCCTGGGCTACCAGATCAGTCAATTCGGGAACCATGGTTCCCTTCTTGCGCTGGATGCAGGGTGCATGAACGGCGATAGTTTGTCCTGCAAACTGTGCATGTACCAGTTCTTCGATATATGCGATAGTACAGGCCTTGACTGGTACGTTGCAGCGCGGGCAGACAGTGGTGCCGATACGTGCAAAAAGTACCCGGAGATAATCGTTAATTTCGGTAATAGTGCCGACGGTTGAGCGTGGATTTGCCCCGACGGTCTTTTGGTCGATGGCAATGGCCGGGCAAAGCCCCTCAATACGATCACAGTCAGCTTTTGGGGGTATGCCCAAAAACTGGCGTGCATAGAGCGACATGGATTCTAAGTACCGCCGTTGGCCTTCGGCGAACAGAACGTCAAAAGCAAGGGAGCTCTTCCCGGACCCCGATGGGCCGGTAATGACCGTAAATTTATTTTTTGGTATGGAGACCGTAATGTTTTTTAAATTGTGCGTTCGTGCCCCAATAACCCGAATTTGCTGGTTTTGATCGCTTTTGCTCATTTCTCTGCTTTCATCTGTCATAGTAAAACTTATGGTTACAGTATATCGTCAGGTGGAAAAAATGCCAATCAATATAATTCTATCAGTATATTTTGTCGTGTCAAATGTTTTATTTGTGTCTGTCGATAAGCGTATGGTGGTCGCCCTTTAAAGTGCGAGAGAGGGCCTACTTGTAAGTGTATTTCTCAGGCCTCACCGGCTATGTGGCCCGCTGGCCTCGCGTACTCTGAAGATCAGGAGTGAAATAGTCGCCGGAGTCATGCCCTGAATAAGTGCCGCTTGGGCAATGGTTTTTGGCGCATGTCTGATAAGTTTTTCTTGCAGTTCGCGAGAAAGTCCCGGCATGTCTTTGTAAACGATTGTATCGGGTATCACAAGGGTCTGATATAGCTCGTTTTTCTCGACTTCTTTTAACTCGCGCTTTTTATAGGGCGCATACAATATTTCTGCATAAACCGTGTCGAGTGCACGAGGTGAGAGTGCTTCGGGGCTTAATCGCGCAATCTCTTGTTTCACCAGTTCTGGTTTATTGTTCGAGATTAATTGTGCCCAGAGTTTGAGCTTGCCGGACTCTTCAAGTGTTTGGAGCAGGGCTTCGATGGCGCTTGTTTCAGCGGCTATAGCCTCGTACAGGTCTTTTTCTAAAAGCCCAAATTCGCCGGCTTTTTTGTACAAGCGTGCAAACGTGTTATCCTGCCTGAGAATTAAGCGTCGTTCGGCGCGTGACGTAAACATGCGATAGGGCTCATCAACGCCCATGCTCACTAAATCGTCGATCATGATGCCGATATACCCCTCGTTGCGGTTCATGATAAAGGGTGGCAGCCCTTTAATTTGTGCTGCAGCGTTAATGCCGGCAATAATGCCCTGTCCGGCCGCTTCTTCGTAGCCGGTGGTGCCGTTAATTTGGCCCGCCAAGAAAAAGCCTGGATGATTTTTAAGTTCCAGGGTGTGTAAGAGCTGGTCTGGATGGACGAAATCGTATTCGATACCATAGGCGTATTGGGTAAAAATGGCTTGCTCGAAGCCGGGGATGCTCCTAACAAATTGTTCTTGTACGTCCCTTGGGAGCGAGTTAGAGATCCCGTTGGGGTATATCTCGTCAGACCCGAGACTTTCGGGTTCTACGAAAACATGATGTGAGGTTTTGTGCGCAAAACGAACTACTTTGTCCTCTATCGACGGGCAATAGCGGGTCGGGGTGCCGGTAATTTTTTTGGAAAAAATGGGCGATAAGTGCGCGTTATCAAAAATAATCTGGTGCGCTTCAGGGGTGGTGTGCGTGAGATAACAGGGCATCCTGGTGATGGCCGTATGGGGATAAAATTCGAATAAATACCCAGGGTCTTGTACTTCGTCTGGCTCAAGTTTGGAAAAGTCGATACTCGAGCGTAAAAGTCTAGGCGGCGTGCCGGTTTTCATGCGCCCGACGCGTAGCCCAAGTGCGCGCAGTGCTTGCGCGAGCTTGAGTGACGGTTGCTCTCCCATGCGTCCCGCTGGATGACTCTCCTGCCCGACATGCACGAGCCCATTTAAGAATGTCCCCCCGGTGAGCACGATAGCTTGGGCTCGATAGCCGCCAGTCTTGGCGCACAGGACGCCGGTTGCGCGTCCTGTTTGATCGAACAAAATCTCTTCGACCATGTCCTGAATAATAACCAGGTTTGGCAGCTGCGCGAGCCGCTCTTGGGCGAGCTGTGCATAGGCATGCTTGTCAATTTGTAGTCGCAATCCCTGTACGGCGGGGCCCTTACGGGTATTGAGCATTTTTGCTTGCAGGTACGTTTGTGTGCAGAGCTGGGGCATAAGTCCACCAAGTGCACTGATTTCAAAAACGATGTGCCCTTTGCCGATGCCGCCAATGGCAGGGTTGCAGGGCATGTGGCCAATTTTTTTGGCATCAAGCGTGATAAGCGCTGTGGCAACGCCCATGCGTGCGGCTGCGTGAGCCGCTTCAACGCCGGCATGCCCGCCGCCGATAATTATTACATCAAAGTGATTTATTTGTTCTTTCATGCCCCGGATACTCTCTTTTGCAAGACTTTAAGCCAGAATTTTTGGCCAGAACTTTTGGCTAGAACCCAGGTTTCTTGTCTGGTTATTTTCTATTTTAGTCTAACAAAAGCCCCCGAAAACCTCCAGAGGAGATTGCCGGGGGCTTGCGTGAAGCTTATTCTTTTATGCTGCTATATATTTATGCGCTTGGCCAGTTTTCTTGAGCCTATGGAGCTAATTTTAGCCTGGTAGTTTCCCGGAATGGCTTGCTGGTGTTTTCCGAGCTCTTTTTTGATCTTGAGCAGGTCAAATAAGCCGCCTTTGACGTTTCTAAGGCTCAGAAGTCCCTTGCGGAGTTTCTCAAGAGCAGGTTTTTTTGTTCCCTGTAAGCAATTGGTTATTGCATCGATAAACTCGTGCCAAATTGGTGCCGGTTTATCGACGTCGAGAAATTCATTAAATCTATCCCACCCGCGTGCCTCGTTGACGGCAAGCGTTAGCTCTTCATTGGAGAATTTCGTAAACATCTCTTGAATGCTTACGGGGAAATGATCTACTTGTGTGCGAATATGAGCAACGATTTCTGCCGTTGTATCGTTGTACACGTTGAGAAAACTTCGGTCATGTACCGCGAGTGCAGTGAGAAACTCAGCGAGTGATACGCCGCGCACGTAGTGCTGATCAAGAACTTTCTCGATCAGTTCATATGCTTGAGATTCTGTGAGTTCGAGGGCTTCAGTGCCAACACATGCCAACACTGCTGGATTTGCGGTAATTGCAAGTTTGTGACTATTGCCGATTACCAACAGGGCAATCAAAAATATCTTTTGCGTTCTGTTCACGATGGATTCCTTCTTATATGCATTCCTACCAGAGCGGTGCCACATTGCTGAAAAACTTGGGCTGAAAAACTCGGTAGCCGATACCAAAAAAACAGTATCGTTTTCGAATGCGGTACAACAACATGGATAAGTCTTGATTGTATATATTTCTACAGTTTAGTCAAGCTGCTCTGTTCTCTCTGTCTTTTTGTTTGTGCGCGGCAGCGCTCTTTCAGCTTTTTTTATCGAGGTTTTTCCATTTTATTTTGCCGGGAGTATACTAAATGCGCAATCGTTATGTGTTCTGTTTGGGTAATTCCCGGTGGTTATGGGTATGTTAAGGTATTTTGTTAATTCATGTATGTGTGTGTGGCAATCATATTTCGCTTGTAGTGCAGGTATTCGTGCAAGCGCTGCTCTGTTAACGGCCTTTTGCCTGACGCTGATATTCGGCACTTTTTTTGTGGGAAATATCGCCTCTCTGGTGCGCGCGGGTGTGCGCGAGTATACGCCTGAACAGCACCAGAAAAAGCAGCAGACCCCCACGATGGGCGGGCTGTTTATAATTGTAGCAATTTTATGTACGTGCTTTTTGTGGGTACAGATCTCAGATCCAAAAGTGTTGGTGGTATTACTGGCGCTGATCAGTTTTGGGCTTATCGGTCTTTGGGATGATATCACCAAAGTGGCTTATAAAAAGGGCATTTCTGAGCGAGCAAAATTTGGCGCACAGCTTGGTGCTGCGGCTTTTTGTGTCGTGCTTTGGGGTTTGCTCGATGATCCTTCGACAGTGCTGGTAATTCCCTTTTTCCAGGGATTTGCGTTTGATCTCAAGTTTCTTTTTGTGCTCTGGGCTATCTGGATTGTGCTTTCGGCGACCAATGCCGTTAACTTAACCGATGGGCTTGATGGTTTGGCAACATCAGTGTTGATTCCGGTTTTTGCAACGTTTGCGATTATTGCCTGTCTAGCAGGCGATATTATGTTTGTTGGCGATTATGCCATTTTAAGTTCTGATAATACTGAATTAATTGTTGCCGTACTGGCCATTATTGGCTCTCTGATGGGCTTTTTGTGGTTTAATGCGCATCCGGCACAGGTCTTTATGGGCGATGTTGGGTCGTTGGCGCTTGGTGCTGCGCTTGCACTGGTGGCCGTTATGACAAAATTTGAGCTTTTATTGCCGATTGCCGGCGGGGTTCTTGTCTTCGAGACGGTATCGGTGATGCTCCAGGTCTTCTGTAATAAACGTTGGGGCTGGCGGCCATTTCGCATTGCGCCGTTCCATCATCATCTAGAGATGTGCGGGATACCAGAAACCAAGATTACGGCACGCTTTATGCTTGTTACGATCCTGCTCTGCTTTGTGGCGCTGGTACTCTGCCCCCTGCTATAAATTACACAATCCCAGACATTAATCTTGCATGCTTCTTTCAGGGCATGTTCATTTAAAAGCTTGGAAGTAAGAGGTTTTTAATATTTTCTTTGTCAAGAGGGGCGATTCGAGTAGATTTGCAGATGCTAGGGGTTTGCTGTTTGAAAAAAAGAGTGTATGTTGCTCACAAAACAACTTTTCAACCTTTTTCAAGGAGAAAAAATGAGCAACATACACCTGCAAACTATAGCGTCGTCGGAAAAATTTGTAAATTTTTTTGAAGTAATTGGGGCAATTCCAGATCCACGGATGGATCGCTGTAAAAAACACTCACTTGCAAATATTATCGCAATCGCAATCTTTGCCATATTGGGACAATCAAATACCGCAGTTGCAATCAACAAGTTTGGCATTCGGCACAAAGAAGAGCTTGAATTGATGCTCGATATGCCTTTTGGTATACCTTCAAGGAGCACTTTTTCGCGAGCATTAAACTTTATAGATCCACTCGAATTAGACTTCTGGCTGCAATACTGGGAAGAATCACTCTGTGAAAGTGTTGATTGCAAGCATATTGCGATCGACGGGAAAGAAGATAATGCTTGTGGGTTCAATTGTTTAAGAGCATTTGATGTTGCAAATTGTCGAGTTCTTGCTCATGAGAAAATAGCGGAAAAAAGCAATGAGATAACGGCGGCTCCACCCCTTCTAGAAAAGCTTAATCTGGTTCGTGTTGCCGTAACTGCAGACGCAATGCACACACAAAGAAAAACTGCTAAAAAAATTATTGATAAAGATGGCGATTATCTATTGGTCTTAAAGGGGAATCAACACCAATTACACGCAGACGTAAAGCTTTTCTTTGATGACATTGAAAGAAATGGTGATCTAGAAGGCATTTGTAGCAGATGTGAGATATTTGAAAAATCGAGAAACCGCTTCGAAAAGCGCATATGCATATCAACGGGATATATCAAATGGATCTATGCCCGCAACCAGTGGAAAGGTTTAAGATCAATAAGCGTTATTATCAGTTCCAGGACGATTGGAAAACGTACCATAACCGAGAGGCGATATTTCATAAGCAGCCTGGAATCTGATGCAAAGAAAATTTCTGCGCTTGCTCGAGCCCATTGGGCAATTGAAAATCAATGTCATCGTTCTCTCGATGAGGAGTTTGGCTCGGACCGATCAACCATTAGAAATTGGAGAGCAGCTTTAAACCTCAGCATATTGAAGGATTTTGCACTATTTATTCTCAAAAAGATTGATTCAGGAGAGTCTTTGAGGGAAAAGCGAATCACAAACAACTGTCAGTTCGACCATCTCATAAAAATGCTGTATCTTTGAGGCTTTTAAATGATCACGCCCTGTGCTTCTTTCTTTATCCATTGCTTTTTTGTTCCACCCGGGATAGAAGTAGACGCAGCATGAGGCGTCGCCTCGTACTTGCCGTCTGGGGCTACTATCTGGTTTGTGCCCAGGAGCAATACGGGAGAGTTGTTTTATTTTTTTATACCAAGGGAGTTGGTTTATGAAGATGGTCAAGAAGTGTAGCCTGGGTGTGCTTTGTGCGCTGGTTATCGCCGTACCGTTGTGTGCCGATGTGCAGCAAGCGCTGGGGGATTTTTCAAGTTCGATGCAAATTTTAAAAAAGGAGCTGACGCGTGCGAAGTGGATTCTGCCACGCGTGCCAGAGGATACCAGCGAGAAGTTAGTGCAAGAAATTGACGCGATTAATAAAAAATTGGGTGCATACGATGTAAGGACAACAGAAGAAGTTGACAAAAATTTTGGATATTTAATGAAAAGGCTCCGAAGGTTCGGGATTTTATTGCTTGAGAGCCTCGAGGATGGGGATCTCCAGGAGCTTGGTGGCGAATTATATGCTTTGTACAACGAGTATCGCGGTGCGGCTAAGTTGAAAGAATATGCGCTTCCTGTCAAAGAAAAACCCATAACACTCGCAAAGTTTTATGATGATTTGATGACCATACTTATGAATGACCCGCGCGCGAGAAAATATACGGGGCTTTTGTATCGCTTCTCGACCAAGAAATGGGAAGAGGCTATTAAGCTGAATGAGCTACTTAATGATTGGGGATTTAACGAGGCTATTGAAAGTGCCAAAAAAAAGGTTGAAGATTTAGAAAAAGATCAACGTTTTGCTGCATTGGCGAAAGAAAAGAGGGAGCGAGAGCTTAGAGGGATCGCTAAAAAAGAGCAAGGGAAAGAGTTAGAAAAGGGTGATTTGGAGATGTCAAAGGATGAGGAAAAAGAGTTTTTTAAGAACGTAAAGGTAAATGTTGATGCATGGATTGCTCCTACAACCATGGAACAACAGCCAAAGCCAGTTCAGATTGTGGTGCAGTACGTAAAAGAAGCACTGGGCAATCTGTTTTATCTGGGGGCGAGGGTTGATACGGCCGGAGACAAGGCAGCGCAGCTCGAACTTCTTGATGAATTGATTGCTAAAATGCCTGCAGTGAAAATCCAAGTAGAGACTTTTATAACAAATTTGTATGAGACGTTACCGAAGGAACAAAAGAGTGCGCTATTACAGGCAAAGAATGACTTCTTGAAGCAGGCAACAGAGCTGTTTGCGGGACGCGATAAGTCTGTGTATATTCCTGAATCGGGCGGGCAAATTGATATTCTCAAGATGGTTGTGCAGGTGGCCAAGTTGTGCGATAAGACCCTAAGTACCTTTTTCCCGCCGATTGAGCTTAAGTAGAGTTTTAATTAAGTCTTTTATTATGGGGCAGCACTAGTGTTACCCCTACAGGTTCTAGAAAATCTCTTGATGCTTGTTGATGTTAGGATTTGAGCGGGTGCGCCTGGTGGCGAAAAATGGGAGTAGGTTTATGAGAAGTTTATATGGGTTTTTGGCGAGTTTAATTGTTTGTTCGGCTATCGGGTCGCCGGTTGCTTCTGGTGGGCAAAAAGCGAAGCCCGTGCCTGTATCGTACGTGTATATAGTGCATACGATACCTGAGGTGATCGCTCTTGATGAAATGTTCGAGGCCTGGGGTCTTGAGGAGGCGATGAGTGCTGATGAAGTTACAAAAATGCTTGATAGGGACTATCGCGAAGCCGCATTGCAAAAGCACTTGCGCATGCTTGAGCTGAGTGGCAAGAAGCTGTCTCCAGACGAGCAGAAAAAATATAAGGCCATGCTAAAAGTCCCCCCATTTGACGTGAAAATTACGACAAGTGAGATACCTCCCGAGAGCGTGAAGCCGATAACGCGTCAATTAACAGAAAATATAGATCGGCTGTTTCGTGCGGTGTTGGCTATTGAGTGGACACAAAGTAAAAATCCTGATGAAGTAAAAAGAATGCGAGAAACGCAGGAGATGCAGGAAAAGGCTTTTGGGAAGGTGCAAGATCAGCTTGTGCCATTAAAAAGTTTGGCGCAAAAGGTTTTGCGTAGCTGGTATGATGTATTGCCCGGTGAGAAAAAAAGCCAGCACCAGGGTGCATATAATCAGGCGTTAGGTCGCATAGATACTATTTTTTCAGGTAAAGCCGTTGGTGTAAAGGACAAGACGGGCATGGGGATTGATATTTGCAACCTGCTCACCAAGCTGGCTGGGCTGTGTGATGAACTGTTCCAGACGTTCTTTGCGAAATAAAAATACTAAGACTTGAGCTTAGGGAGCAATGCACTGCAATGCATTGCTCCTTTTGTTCTTTTTCCGTATCCTAAAACGCATACGAATATGCACTACACCACCGAAGTACGTTAAGGATTTGCGCAGATGAAAATATCTTTAGCCTGGGTTTTTGACCATATCCAGGGCACCGTGCACGAGCACGACTGGCATGAAATTGTGACACGCTTGCAAGAGACGACCGCCGAAATTGATGGCGTCCAGGAGCTTTCGATTGCATGGGAGCATGTGTATGTTGCACAGGTGACCCGTGTTGCTGACGAGACAGTCCAGACGGTTATTGCAGAGGCTGGGACTAATGCTCTTTTGCCAAGTCGGCCTGACGCCGTAGGCGGGGGGTATTATCTGGTAAAAAAAATAAATGGCTCCTATGCCTGGACAACCTTGCGGGATCTTGGCGGCGATAAAGAGGGCCTGGTTCCTGCGTTACATGGGTCGGCCGAATGGGCTGCCGGGACGTGGCGCCTTGGTTGCGAGGCTCGGGACCTGCTACTCGATATTGATAATAAGTCTCTCACTAATCGCCCCGATCTCTGGGGCCATCGTGGCTTTGCCCGTGAAATTGCGGCACTCTTTGGTCTGCAACTACGCCCTGAGGATGAGCTGATTGCCTGTATGCCGGTTGCGCACTTTGCCCAGACGGCATCACGCGCCGGAAGCATCGGTGTTGATATTACTCAGAGTAATGCCTGTTCACGTTTTGCCGGGGTTACATTGCACAATGTCGGTGCTGGGGCATCAACATTGCGTATGGCATCTCGACTCGTGCGTGTTGGCGTGCGGCCTATGCAGTGGTTGGTTGATGCGACCAATTACGTGATGTATGACTGGGGACAGCCGTTGCATGTGTACGATGCACAAAAAATCACCGGAGATGCGTTGGCGGTACGGCAAGCGCGTGATGGGGAGTTGTTGGCATTGTTGGATGGGACATCGGTTGTCTTGTCAACGCGAGATTGCGTGGTAGCTGACGCTACACAGGCATTGGGACTTGCAGGGGTTATGGGCGGCGTGACGTCTTCGGTGACGCGCGCGACAAAACAGGTTTTTGTGGAATCAGCGCACTTTGATGCGGCCACTATTCGTTGTACGGCTGCGCGCTTGAAAAAACGCACGGAGAGCTCGGCCCGCTTTGAAAAGACCCTAGATCCAAACCAGAATACGGTTGCGCTTATGCGTTATTTGCGCCTTTTGGCTATTGATTATCCAGAGTACCGCGCAGAAGAGACTATTCTATCAGTCGGAGCACTTGTTCCCGATCATGATATTTTGGTGTCGCATAAGTTTTTAGTCGACCGCCTTGGGTTAGCTCTGACACAGAGTCAGGTGATGACTATACTCCTGCGTCTGGGGTTTGGGGTTCGCGAGCGTGAGGGTGCAGATGGGCTTGGGTACCAGGTGACGGTTCCCTCGTTTCGGTCGTCAAAAGATGTGCGCTTGAAAGAAGATATTCTTGAAGAGGTTGCCCGTTTTTATGGGTATCGCATGATCACTCCGGTGCTGCCAACTCGGAGCATGCGGCCGTTTTCTTATGAAATCGTTGAACGGCGCCGTGCGCTCAAAAACCACTGCGCCTATGCTGGTGGCATGCGCGAAGTAGCGACGTACCCGCTTTTTGATGAAAGTTTTTTACGGGAGATTGGGTATGAGCCCCAGGAGACTGCCCGGGTGGTCCATCCGGTTTCTGAAAATTTTGTTCGGCTCGTAACTTCGTTAGTGCCCCATTTGGTCAAGTGTGTGGTGCAGAACGGAGTACACCATGAACAGCAGCGTTTTTTTGAGCTTGCTCGCGTGTGGCGGCTTGATAACGGCGCTCTTGCCGAGCAGGGCTCATGTGCCGGTATTATGTTTGAACGCAAGAATCCAGTTGATTTTTATGCCTGCAAGCATATCTTGCAAACACTTTTTGAACTCTTTGGATTGCTGGTGCAGTGGCAGCCGGCTTCAGGGCCACTGGCTCCCTTGCACGCCCCCTGGTATGATGCGCCGAAAACGGCTGCGCTTGTGTGTGATGGCGTCTGTATCGGGTATGCCGGCATGATGGACCCTGCGTGGTTGTCGCGCGCAGTGCCCGGGGCAGCATTTGTCTGGGAGATTGATGCGGGGTTGTTGTTGGGAATGAAACGTCCGGCACGTGCGTATTTACCACTTTCGCGCTATCAAGAAGTAGTTCTTGATGTGAGCACCCTGATGGCTTGTTCGGTTCCAGTGACCGCAATCGAAGAGGCCATTGCTCTTGCCGATGCGCGGGTGCGTGATGTTGTGCTTGTTGATACGTTTACGAAAGACGAGTGGCTTGATAGCCGATCGGTTGCTTTTCGGTATGTTGTCCAGGATGATGACAGGACTTTGACGAAAGCTGATATTGATCTGGTACAGCAGAGTGTGCATGAGGCGATTCAGGCTCTTGGGGGGCAGATTCGATGATACCAACCATGCTGCCGATACTCAGATATCTGTCACTGTTTGCGAGTATTATTGGGATCGATGTGGTGACGAAGCGTTGGGCGCTTGCGGCGTGCCAACAGGAAGTTTTTTGGACGCCCTTTGTATCATGTCAGGTAACCCGCAATCGAGGAATTGCGTGGGGTATGTTCCATGCCCAAAGCATGATGCCGTTTATTCTAGTGACGACGAGTGTTGCGTTGATTATGGTTATTTTGTCGTGGCATCTCGTGCACCAGTGGCGTGCGGGACATTCGATTATTGGTGAGGTTTGTGTGTTGGCCGGTGCATCTGCGAATATGATCGATCGGCTTGTTTATGCAGGTGTTATTGACTTTATTGCGTTGGGATACGGGGAGTATACATGGCCGTTATTCAATATCGCCGATGTAGCAGTTGTGTGCGGGGTGCTGCTGATGGTGATGAAATCGATGCAAATACACGAGGAGAAGATGTGAATAGTGCGCGAATCGCTTCATGGATTGCAACGCTTGGACCGGTGGGTTACCTGCCGGCTCCGGGCACGTGTGGCACGCTGGTTGCAGCGATTCTCTACTGGTGGCTGCATCACGTGGCATGGCTCCAGGGTGTGGTGGGGGGGCGCCTACTTGTAGCGTTGGTTGTCGGCTTGGCGTATCTGGTAGTGACCTATGCGTTGCCGCGTTTCATCGAGCATGATCCACAGGAGATCGTGATCGATGAAGTTGCCGGATTTTTTGTTACTATGGTCGGGTTTGCGCCAACGCCACTGGTACTTGCCTTGGCGTTCGGCTATTTTCGGGTAATTGATATTCTTAAGCCCTTGGGGATAGATCGCATTGAAGCATTACCGGGTGCCTGGGGTGTTATTGGTGATGATGTTGTTGCGGGGGTATTTGCGAATATCTTGCTCTATGCAACGCTCTATTTTCTTAGGGTACTTGCGTAGTCCCAATTCCGGTATATAAGCGCGTCTCTTGCGCGCTCGAACCCTTCGACGGGCTCAGGACGAGCGGTTGTTTTATGGGCGAGAACAGTACAAGATTAATTTCTGGGACTTGGTATAAGTGGGAAGTTTGATGGGGCACAGCCCCATCTCGCCAACTTTAGCCCGTCCTTCGGCTTTGCTCAGGATGAGCGGGGGACCGATTATAACATTGGGGGTTAAGGGTGTTTAAGTATTTTTTGCGTGAATGCGCTGCTGGTGTGGCGACACTCGTGTCGCCGCCATTTTGTGCAGAATGTGCCTCGTTTTTGTCCGAAAATACGGTCTTATGCGATCGTTGTCGCGAAAAAATTATTCCCCTCGTCTCGACCTATGTGGACGTGAATGATACGTATACGATGCCCGTGTATGCCTTTGCGCCCTATGAGGGCGTGATGCGTTCATTAATTGTAGCAAAACATTATCAGCAGCGTGCGGCGAGTCGGCAGCTGGGCCGTTTAGTTGCGCTTAGTGGCGTCTGCCCGTGGCACCGGTACGATGTCTTGGTTCCGGTACCGCTCCATTGGACCCGCGGTTTGACGCGGGGATTTAACCAGGCACTGGTGATGGCATGCGAGTTGCAAAATACGCATGCGCACTTACAGGTTGCGCAGGTGATTTCGCGTGCGCTCCGGACCAAATTGCAGGCGACGTTATCAGGTAAAGATCGTGAGATAAACGTGGCGCGGGCTTTTGTGGCGAGCACGCAGGCGCGGCATGCGCTTGAGGGGAAGCATGTGCTGATTGTTGATGATCTCATGACTACCGGATCAACGATTAGGGCCATTGCGCGGGTTATTCTTACATGTAAGCCCGCATCGGTAGCTGTTGTAGTAGCAGCACGTGTTTTATAATTTGCAGACTTTTTTTGCAAGCTTTTTACTTCTATGGTAGGATACATTCCGTTATGTATGGTAGTATCCATTGGTTCGATGTTATGGGGAATTTCTCATGAACGCAAAATTATTTTTAGGTGGGTTGCTTGTTGCGATTCCTGGTCTTTTGTTGCTTACCAGCTGTGGTAGAGGAACAAAACCTGCTGCGGGAGACACCAAGACAGGTGGTGTAGGGCAGGTCTTTGTGACCTTTGACGGGGTTGCAGTAATCAAGGACAAAGATTATGAGCCAGCCCTTGAGGTCTTGAAAGGACGCGAGCCAGGATTGGCAAAGATGTGGGAGTCGCTTCCTCCTCAGCAAAAACGTATGATCGTCCAGATGATTATTGATCAGAAGATGATGATTGAAGTTGCTAAGAAATTTATTGCAGCACAAGGCTTGGATAAGAGCGAAGAGTACAAGAAGACCCGCGCTGAGATGCTTGAACTCGTCGATGGTGACTTGGCAATCAAAGCGCTCCAAAAGAGCGTAAGCAAAGATATTAAGCTCGATGCAAAAGAATTCTACGCAACACACCGGTTGACCGATGGCGCATTCCAAAATCCTGCGTTCATGATCACCCCCGGTGGTGTAGTACTCTTTGGTGTCATGGTACCAAGTGCTGCTGATGCAGAAAAACTTTTGGCAAAAGCAAAAACTTCTGGCGATTTGCGCGCTGCCGCAGGGACGTTCAAAACACAAGATTTTGGTACCGTAACCCCAACCTCGAAGATCGACCGCGCCATTTTGGGCAAAGCATTGAGCATGGCTGCTCCTGGCTTTGAACAAGTTGAAGCGGCTGACAAGAAGATCTGGGTTCTTCAGGCAAAGAGCAAGCAAGAGCCTGTGTTCAAAGAATTTGATGTACTACCAAAAGAAGTACAGGACGAGATCAAACAGTATGCTGAAGGCATGGGTCTCCAGGAAGCCTTGGACAAGAAGCTTAAAGAGCTTCAGGCGACCTACAAGGTTGTTGTAAACAAAGAGGCTATTGAAAAGCTCTTCCCTGAGCTTCCAGAAAAGCCTGCTGCGCCAGTAGCTCCTGTAGCTCCTATTGCTCCAGTAGTGCCTGCTAAAGCATAAGCTTTACAAGGATAAGTATGAGCGGGGATGGTAAGCGCCATCCCCGCTTTTTTTGATACATAGGGAGATTTTAAGAATGCATGTAAAACTAAATCCAGCACGACGCGTACTGGCGATTCTTGCCCTTGGGCTTAGTTTCGCGGGGGGCCTGTACGCAAAGCTTGAGCTTGTCGACGAACAGGTTGTCGAATTTTATTTTGATAAAACGACCATCGCTGATCCCGAGATGCAAAAACTGGTTGACTATATGGAACTGGTGACCAAGATTGATCTCGATCGGCCTGACCTGGACGGCAATCAGCGCACGCTGCAGTCGATTGTGCTGCGCCGTTTGGCTTCTTATGACGTGCTGCCGTACGTCCATTTTACTGACGAAGACGCAGAAAAATTTTTGGCCGACTTGCAAAAACGTAATCATTTGAGCCGCGACCAGCTCGTCGAGATGTTTGATCAGCTGGGGTATGCGTTTGCTGATGCCCTGCAGGAAGTCAAACTACGCTATCTTGAAGAACAGGCGATTGACCTGCGTGTCAGGTCGCATAAAGATGCACTGGTGACGCGCGCCGAAGTCGAAGCTTATGACGCAGCACATCCGGCATTTTCTAAGTCAGAGGTTCGTCTGGTGCAGGTTCGCGTGCCGGGCGATACGCCACTGGATAAAAATTGGACTGATGCTGAATTAGCTGCGCTTGCGTGGGAAGAGCCCTTTATTGTTGCAGAGAGTGATCTTTCTGAGAGTAAAAAGTTTATTGCTCAGGCAGCACCGGGATCGATTGTTGATCGTGAACGCGTTGATGGGGGAATGATAGAATTAACTCGGTTGGTTGAAAAACGCCCCTCTATACGTCTTTCGATTGACGATAAGCAACACTATGACGACATAGCCCAAGTTCTTTTTGGCGAGAAATTTGAGGCCCTCTTGCAAGCGTACCAGGAAGAGTTGTTTGCAAAGGCTAAAGCGATTGCGCACTTTACGCCGGGGTATGGCACGCTAGGTGCCGAAGCGGCTGGAGCGAAAAAGCCCGGAGCTGAGGCTGCGCCTGTGCTTGAAGAGCAAAAAACGTAGTTAGTACGTGCTTAGTTTCGTAATCGAGTAGGTGGGAGACGCAAGTCTCCCGACCTCTCACACCACCGTACGTACCGGTCTGGTATACGGCGGTTCAGTAACCCATTCCTCATTTCAAATACCTAGCCATAAAGCCCTGATACCCCAACTTCTTCAAGTGCATGTTGGTTAGCGTGGTGGTTAAGATTGGACTGTGGCAAACTCGCCAACCCCCAAGTCTCGTCATGCCGTGTCGTATCGCCGTTAGTTTATCGGCGCCAAGCTTCACGAGCTCTCTGATTCTCGTTCTTACCCGTTTCCACGTTTTCCAGATGCAGTATCGCAGCTTGCTTCTTGCCCATGAGTCTAATTCGCTCATAGCTTGTTTGCATTCAGCGATTTTGAAGTAGCTTACCCATCCGCCGATTTGCCAGTTGAGTAGCCCGATGCGCCCCTCGAGGTTCATCGATCGACTTTTGCGCGTTATCGCCCTTATCTCTCGTTTTACCTTTTCGTAGCTATCTTTGTGCACTCTGATCCGATAGGTGCCTTTATATGCAAAGAAACTGAACCCCAGCAACTTGGTTTGGTAGGGCTTGCGCACTCCACTCTTTCCCTCGTGCACCTTGAGTTTCAGTTTCATTGCGAGGAACCCGCTGACGCTTTTCAGAACCCGTTCGCCAGCCTTCCTGCTCCGCACATATATGCAGATGTCATCTGCGTATCGCACGAATCGATGGCCACGCTTCTCGAGTTCCTTGTCCAGTTTGTCGAGCAGAATATTCGATAGCAATGGACTTAGTGGCCCGCCTTGCGGCGTGCCCTGCTCATTCGGTTTTACTATGTCCCCTAGCTGTACGCCAGATTTTAAGTACGCCCTGATGAGCTTAAGAACGCGCTTATCTTCTATCCGTTCGCTCAGGACATGCATCAGATGGTCATGATTCACGGTGTCAAAGAACTTCTCCAGATCAATCTCAATCGCGCACGCGTACCCCTCGTTGAGATACTTCTGCGCTTGCAGAACCGCCATCTTGGCGCTTCGATTTGGTCTGTAGCCGTAGCTATTTTCAGAGAAGTCTTTGTCGTACCGCTTGCTCAACTGCTGGCTTATCGCCTGCTGGATAAGCCGATCAAGCACCGTCGGTATCCCGAGATTCCTCGTTCCACCATTCGGTTTCGGTATTTCTACCCGCTTGACCGGATTGGGGATGTAGCTCCCTTCCAATATCTCCGCTCTGATGAATACCCAAGAATCGTGCAGGACAGCCCGAAGTTCATCGAACTTTATCCCATCGATCCCTGCACAGCCCTTGTTGCTTTCTACTTGCTTGAGAGCTGCTTTCATATTTTCTCGGCTTAGAATTTCTTCTAGAAGCATACATTCCTTATGATTCTTGCTTTGTCGTTTGGTCGATGCAGTAGCGCCTGCTCGGCGCTCTTGAGAGCCCTCAGCGTTACACGCTTGCCTCTTTCAAGTAGCCCCCGTTTTTTTTCCGGGGTTGTCTGCTTTCATCGCAGCGCTTCTAATCAATTCAAACTTCATCGCAGTTACTGTTCGGTCCTTCCTTTTGGTCTCCCCAAAAGTACTATGACCTCTGCTGACTCCTGACGACTCAGTCGTACATTGCTGTACGGGTTGCTTGGTCAGTTTTTTTTCCGACTTTCGCCTGTCGTCAGGCCTCCCCGGGTAAGAACGCAAACTTTCATGTCATGCACCTGCCGCATTTACGCGTCCAAAGCTCCGATAGCTTGGGGCTTTGTTTTGTGTAGCAGACTCACCCACTCTGGACCCGCCTCGTATGCGGTTTCTGTTCGTCAGGCCGACACTTTGCCTCGAGCTTCCTTCAGATTCTGCCTCGCGACAGACACCCTTGCTTCTGGCTAACACTCCTCGCTATCAAGCGTGTTCGGGACTTTCACCCTATAGTTTGCGCCCGTGCCGGGCGCACTACAAAAGCGGGGAGTCTGTGGTGGCTCCCCGCACATGTCTGTTTTGATCAAGAAAATTATTTTTTATTGGATTCTTCTTCGTCGATTTCGGCAATAGCTTGAAGGATCTTGCTCAATTGGGCTATAACTTTTGGCTGCTTCTCTGCAATCTCTTTGAGATTGGCCAGGTGACTAAAATAGGCTATTGCTAAACTACCCAGGCATATTACCCCGGTAACTCCGGCGAGTTTGAAAAATAGCTCTGCAAATGCAGGGGCTACGAGTCGGGTTTTGCGGCTTGGGGAGTTGTAGCTGTTATACAAAAATCCCGAAGCCATATAGGTACACCATGCGGCACCAGCGCCCATAACGCCACCAAAAAGCCCGTATCTGCGAGTCTCAGCTCTCGATACGTCGGTTAGTTCGTATAGATTCTGTGTTTGATTATTGGTCCTTTCCACTATTTCAGACACTCGGGTTTTAATCGCTTCGCGTTCATGCTTGTTCATCTTGCGTAATGACTCTTTGGTGTACGCGCTAATGTTGGGAAGCCCATTAATTGAATGTGAAAACTGCATGGCGCTTGAGCCAAGCACGAAACAGGCTGCAAGTAATAAGATAGAGAAAGAACGCACCATATTCATTTTGATTTTCTCCAGTAATGTAACGGGGGAGCCCGTGATGACTCCCCGCGCTTATTAATCTAATTAACCTAAAGATCCAGCTTAACTTTCCTGACAGGCTTTAAGTAGCCCTTTTTGACCAGGTTGCCGATCGAAGCGGCTATGGCCTCTGGGCTGCCCGTGGGCGTGTACCCGCCTGACGTTAGCGAAACAACCGGGATTCCTCTTTTTTGTGCTGATTCAAAAACGATTTCATCACGCTTTACAATGTCTTCCTGCGAAAGTCCAAGCTCACCCATCGGATCGCCATTGAGGGTATCGGTGCCGGCATTCTAGATGAGCATGTTTGGGTTATATTCGTCGATTGCATTGTGAAGATTGTTTTGCAGAATCGCGAGATATTTTGCCCCGTTTTCTTGATGTTCGCGATTTTTGAGTGGATTGGGGTAGGCGATGTAGTCGACGGCCTTTGGATCTGTGGAGAGCGGGTATTGTGTAAACCATCTGCTTCCACCAAAGTTGCTGCCGCGTCTTTCCGTGCCATACATATCAAAAATTGCTACCGGTTTTTTGGTGAAAATGCCCTTGTTGGAAGGGGTGTAGGCAAGTCCTTTTTCCCCAAAGTAGTGGGCGTTGCCGTTGCCCATATGCGCATCGGTGTCGACGATCATGAATTTTGTTTTTGCTAGTCCCGCTTTGGCGTCGCGTACCCATTGATCTTCGATGGCCACGGCAGCGTCATTGTAGACACAAAATCCTTCGCCTTCATTTTTTTTGTACTGCCAGTCCCCGACGCAGTAAGATTCGTTGCCCCCGGCATGGTGGAAGCCACCGCCAAGAACAGCTACGTTACACTTGTTTTTTGCGGCGTATTCGACAGCCATTTCGGTTGACCGTACCTGGTAGCGCATAGGACGGAGTATGACGTGGTCGATAACGTCTTGGGCTATATAGGGCGTTAAATCGCCGATTTCTAGAATGTTCCCCAAGATTTTGCCATCATTTTTGAGGGAGTTGAGATATTCCTTGGTATGCACGCGCTCGAGGTGTTCTTGAGAGACTTCTCCGTCGGGTTTTTGGACTTTGTAGTCACCCCACATTTTACCATAGGCTTTTACTATGCCCTTCTGGTAAAGGATCTTAATGGCGTCGCTATATTTATGGCCATTAAAAGAGTGTAGTTTGTTGCCGAAATATGAAATGATCTTGCCGATGCCCAGCCACGATAAAATCTTTCCCCCGGTGTAGCACTCAAGTGCTTTTGAAGGCTCGATATTGTGATTTTCTGAGTAAAAAATGGGAAGATTGCGATCGTCCATGGCGCTTGCCAGGTGCGATGCGCAGATGCCGACCAATAAGAATGTGCCAAAAAGTGCTCGCGTGAGCGAGCGGTTGGTAAATACCATAATGAAACCTCCATTTGAAAATAATAAATTGAGCGTGAGAGAATAATAGTAAAAACAAGTATAGCACGTGATGCAAAAAACACAAAAACGGCCCAATTGTCGACTTTTTCGTGCGTAGTGAGTTAGGATTGCAAGTGTGGGTGATTATTGGCGGGTGGGGCAGCGGCCCGATGAATCTGGTAATCTTGCAGGTGGGCATGTGCCCGTGAAAGAATAAAAAAAGAGGTGGGTTTATGAAACCGAAGTATTTGGCCGGCATCACGGCTAAGATCAAGGCTAAGATGGACAAGGCGCCTGATAGGCCAGCGCAGGTTGGGGTGCCCGTAAAAAATGGCATAGTAATTCCTGAGCACGAGCTTGCGGTGACGACCAGCCGTTCGGGCGGCCCGGGGGGCCAATATGTCAATAAAACCGACTCGCGGGTGACGGTGCGCTGGAACGTTCCGGCAACTCAGGTCCTGACTGATGTGCAGAAAGAGCGGGTGATCAATAATTTGCAATCACGGCTGACGAGTGAGGGCGATTTTTTGGTGCACTGCAGTACTTCGCGCAGCCAGCACCAGAACAAAGAAGAAGCATTTGCGCGCCTGGCCCAAGAAATTAGAAAGGCGCTCTTGGTGCCCAAGCGACGCGTGGCCACCAAAATTTCTAAAGGGGCTAAAAAGGCCCGATTGGAAAGCAAGAGTAAGCATGGGCTGGTGAAGAAGTTACGCAGCCAGAAGATTAAAGACGAATAAAACCGGGGAGTCGAAATGACTCCCCGTGGGCTTTTTGTAGAAAACTTTATGCTTTTAGCACGAAGTGCTTGCGTACTTAAATCCCTTTTCTTTTGTTATAAAATAGCGCATTTTCCTAAAAAACCTTCTTCCTGAGGCTCTTAAATAGTTGGGATATCGCGAAGTGTTATCTCAGTTCCAAGATCTATAGTGCTCCAGCTACGTACCAGAGCTTGTTTACCATTAGGGCTTAAAACTGCTGACTCGACTCGTCCGTCATACTTGAATGTCTGTAAGCATTCGCCCGTAGCGGCATTCCAGATCTTTAAGGTCTTGTCGTCGGAAGTGGTTATGACCAGCTTGCCATTGTAGTTGAATGTGGCTGAGCTGACCCTTTTATCATGCGTGAATGTCTGGTTGGCTTTGCCCGTTTTCACATCCCAAAGCGTGGCAGTAGTGCCAGCGTTCTGGTCGTAGTCCAATACAGAACCTCCTAGTGTTACCAGGAGTTGGTCACCCGTAGGGTTAAAACGAGCGGTATTGACCCGATCGTCATGTTGGAATATCTGAAGAAGTTCGCCCGTTCGGGCATCCCAAAGGCTTACTATGGCGTACGCTGGATCGCGTTCGAGGTCATTTCCTAGTGTTACCAGAATTTGGTCGCCCTTGGGGTTGAAATCGGTGCGTTTGATCCTAATACGCTCTTTTATACGATCACCAAAGATCTTGTTTTCATAAATGATGGTTGCTGGCGGTTTGTCGTTCTTCTGGATATCCCAGAGCTTGACAGTCCCATTATCTGAAGCCGTCAGGATTTGGTCATTCTTGGTAGGACTGAAAACAGCGGAACTTACCCTGCCGCCATGTTTGAATGTCTGGAGGGGTTTGCCTGTCGGAGCATCCCAGAGTATGGCAGTTCCATCAGGTGAAGCAGTCAGGATTTGTTTGTCATTATCGCTAAAAGCGGCTGATTTGACCCACTCTTCTTTATGTTTGAAAACCAGTTGAAGTCTGCCGGTGGTATCCCAGAGCTCGGCAAGCCGACTCCTTGAAGAAGTTATTAGGAGTTTGGTATCATCGTGGCTGAAAGCGGCTGAGTTTATCCGATCGTTGTGTTTGACTGTCACGAGGAGTTTGCCGGTCTCGGCATCAAAGAGTTTGAAACAATTATCCTTTGATGTTGAATCTGAAGCGTCATTGTTAATTACTAGAATTAATTTCCCATTGTGGCTAAACATGGCTTCTTGGCCCTTGCCGAGAGATTTTTCATGCATGGATGACTTCGTTTTTTTCCGTTCTGTATTTTGCTCCTCTCTCTTTCTTTTCTTGCTTGAAGTTTCTTTTTTCACCTCCATCGCGGTCAGTGCCCCGAAGTTGAGCAGCCCGATAAGGCCGAGCAGGGTATAGTGTGTACATGTTTTCATAAAGATCTCCGTATGGTTTTCGGCGGGCTCGATATACAAGTGACCGTGCCTTGCCTTGTTGAAATAAAATAAAATGAAATAAATTAAACAAGCGCCGCCTGTTTATATTTAAGTTTGAAATAATTTTTATTAAATGTCAAGCTTAAAATAGAAATTAAATCCTTGAATTGCTTTGGGGGTTTTGCAGGGCTGTTATATAAAAAGTAAGGCAAGAGGCTCGCTTGCTCCCGCCGAAAAGTGGTGCGTGGGTTTGTTTGACGCGCAGTTAATTTCCGGGATTGCTATACTCTCTATTTCTAGAGAGTTAGTTTTTGCGTTATCTTGACGAGGGGAGCTTATGTCTTTGTTTACTATAGCGTTATTGCAATTACAGCAACCTGCAACGACACAAGAAGCCCTAGCCAAGGGGTTGGAAGCATGCGGGAAGGCCAAGAAGCTGGGTGCTGATTTGGCGCTTTTCCCAGAAATGTGGCAAATTCGCAACTCTTCAGACCTGTTCTCTATGGCTGATGCAATCGATGAAAACGATATATTTCTTAAGGAGTTTCGTGCAAAAGCGCAGGAACTGCAGATGGCCATAGCCATAACGTATCTGGGAAAGGGTATTGCGCGCCCAACCAATCGGGTCAAAGTAATTGATAGGCAGGGAAAAAGTATTTTGGACTACGTAAAGGTTCATCTCTGTTGTGACGGCGACGGGAAGGACGAGCATTTTGAGTGTGAATTGCGGTCAGGGTATCGATTTAAAGTCGCAACCCTGGAATATGCCGGTGGCACGGTCCAGCTAGGGGCAATGATTTGCTTTGATCGGGAATTTCCCGCCAGCGTGCGTACGTTGGAGTTAAAGGGAGCTGAAATTATCATAACGCCCAATGCGTGCCATATTGCGCATTGCCCTGTTTTGGGCGATATACGTTTGCAGCAGTTTCGTACGCGGGCCTTTGAAAATAGTGTTGGCGTTGCGCTTGCTAATTATCCAAGGCCGGTATTTGATGGCCATAGCTGTGCGTTTAATGTAGACGGGAACCCGATTTGCGTTGCTAGTGGCGAAGAGGGCATTTTTTTTGCCCCCTTTGATCTTGACTATATCAGGGGGTGGAAGCGAGAGGGACGAGGAAAGCCGCCCTGTTACGCGTAAGGGAATAAATAAAAGCGGGGAGCCAGATCGGCTCCCCGACGAAGTATATTGGGGTACTTTAAAGTACTCAGGTTGCGGGTACCAGCGCTACTGTAGGTTTTTGGGCGTTTAGCGAATCAATATAATCGATCAGCTCTTGTAGTTGTATGGTCAAAGCAAAGCGGCGTGGCTCGAGATTATTTCTATCATCGATGTTGGCAAATTTTCTGTACGCTAACAAGCTGAGGAGCGTGCATGCGGCTGGGGCAGCTGTGGGCATAATATCTTTAAACCGTGCTGGAAAGAGCCCGTCGAAGTCGCGCGTAGTAAGGGCGGGCAGTTCTACAGTTGGCAAAAAGGGCACTTTTCCGCCCTCTAGGGCCTTCAGGGACTGCCGCTGCTGTATACAGCGTATTAATATGTTGCCGAAGCTGACGAGGGCCTCTTTTGTTGCGATCACATTGGCATGTGCGTCGAGTGCCGCGGTCGCCTGGTATACAAAGTGGTATGCGAAACAGGCGCCAATGCCGAGTGCTAGCCACGAAAGCACGCGAGCCGGCGTTACTCTTTCAAGGGAATCGACGAGCTCGAGCGAATCTTCGCCGGCATGCAAATCAACAATTTCTCTTTCAAGCAAGCGGCGTACCTGTCGGAGCTCTTGCGGAGATAACTTTGCGAGCGTCTCTTTGGGAAGTGTTCCCGTGCAGATTGATTGGATGACGGCCCTGTAGTTGAGGTCCTGCTTGGTGCTGGCAGCTACTAGTGTCATTGCGCAGGCTGTGATAACTAGCCCCAGTACGTGGTGGCGGATATGCATACTCGTTCTCCTTCGGAATGAAATTTGGAATGAAAAATAATAAAACTATTCACGACAGACTGTCTTGCTCTTCTTGAAGCCGTTATTCCGGGCAGATGGGCGATCTATGATCCAGTATAGGATGCACCTGAAAAAAATCAAAAAATGCAGTAAAAATCACGAGAATTTTGCAGTATACTACACAGGTGCTTGGGTGATTTTTTGGTTTTTCTATGTGGGGCAGGTCATAACAATACATGAACCTATTTGAGTATGTAAAACAGCACGTTTCGCTGCTTGATGTTGTGCGGGAATATGTTGCGCTTAAGCCGGCCGGATCCTATTGGAAGGGTTTTTCGCCGTTTAAGCATGAAAAGACGGCCTCTTTTACCGTTAGTCCCCATAAGGGGATCTACTATTGCTTTAGCACGGGCAATGGCGGGGATGTGATCGATTTTGTCAGCAAAATGGAAAACTGCTCGCCCCTCGAGGCTGTTGATCACCTGGTTAAACGCTACGGCATTGACGTGCCGGCCGGTATTAGAAGCACGAGTGGCTCGGAAAAGTCGGGGATTAGCTCGGCCACGCATGCGGCGACCTGTACGGTATTTGCCCAGTGGTGCGCCCAGCAGTTGTCCAAAAATGACCTTGCTGCCCGATATGTCCAGGAGCGGGGTATTGCGCCGGCTATGGTAACCAAATGCATGCTCGGCTATTGTCCATCGAGCAAGTACGTCGAGCCATTCTTGGCGTACGCACGTCAAAATGGGATCTTGACTGAAGAGGCTTTGCGCGCGCACGTAGTTGCTGAGGGGAAGTATGGGCTTTATTTGCCGTTTGAAGAGCGTATTATATTTCCTATACATAACCATATGGGCTCGATTTGTGGTTTTGGTGGACGTGTGTTTAAACCGGGCGATGATCGGCCCAAATATTATAATTCCCAAGATCACGAGAAGTTTAACAAAAAACAGATATTATTCGGCTTTTATGCCGCAAAAAAGGCCATTCAGGCGACCGGATTTGCGTACTTGGTAGAGGGCTATACGGATTGTATTGCTATGGTCCAGGCTGGTTATGAAAATTGTGTGGCGACGCTGGGAACAGCGTGTACGGGAGAGCATTTGGTGACGCTTGCGCGCCATGCAAAACAGCTCTTTGTGGCCTATGACGGCGACGAGGCGGGACAAAATGCGATTATGCGCCTTGCGGGGCTTTGTTGGGAATATAACTTAGAGCTCTTAGTTTTACGGTTTCCCAGCGCAGAAGATCCGGCGTCGTATGTGGCGAAATACAAGACTATTGACCCGGTAAAAGAACAGGCTCAGCCCATACTCCAGTTTTTTATCCAGCGGACGACGCATAATTTCTTCATCAAGTCTGTTCAGGAAAAGCTAGCAAGTATCCGTGCTATTTTGGAGTTACTGCATACGCTCCATGACCCGCTCCAGCAAGATCTGCTTATGCAACAGGTTGCGATTGCCTGTGATATGTCATATGCCGTTGTGCGGCAGGAGTTTCTTGCGGTACGGCATCGCTTTGCTAGTGGTGGTGGGGTGAGTGTCGGGGGAGGCGGGGCTGTGCCGATGCCGGGTAATTCTGGTGAGCGACTTACGCTAGAAAAAAAAATATTCTCTGTTATTCTTAATTTGAGTGGGGGTATTTCGAACACCGAGGACGAAGACTTCCTGATACGATACCTGGCGGAACCCTATAGTAGTCTATTGCTCCTCTGGCGCGATAGTGGGTATGGGTTCGATGTTTTTTTTGCGTCTTTGACGCCGGAACAGCAGCAAGTGGTGAGTGGGGCAGTCTGTGTGGATGGTGGGGGAGAGAAGCCTGAGCTGCAGTTTGCAAGCCTTTTGGCGCAGGTGCAACAAAAACAGTGGAAAATAATGGTAAACGATGTCAAAATGAGACTTTCGCAAGCTGAGCGTGGTGCGGCTGCTACTCAGCAGATTCTTGCAGAATTCAACGTACTGAAAGCGTATCTGATACGGAGGGGAATGGTATGAATAAAAAACTAAAACGTGATGTGCCGGCGCTTTTTGAGGACATTTTGGAGCGTGGTCGCCAAAAGGGTTCGCTGACGTATGAAGAGATTATTGCCGTTGGCAGTGAACATGATCTTGGCGAAGCGGAGATTGAGCAGTTTTTGAAAGTGGTCGAAAAAGAACATATTGAACTGACCATTGAAGGTGAAGTTGAAACGCGCGCGCCCCATAGTACTGATATGGATGAGGCTCCTGCTCGTGCTGCCATTTTTACGACATCTCTTGATGAGCTTGAAAGTGAAGAGGAAGAGGAAGCCTCTGAAGAAGAAGAGGATGAGGCTCGTGCGAGCGAGTCCATGCAAATCACGGACGGGGTCAAGTGTTATTTGCGTGATATTGGTAAGATTCCTCTTTTAAACAAGAAAACAGAGAAAGTTATCTCGGATAAGATAGCCAACAGCAAGCGCAAATCGGTTGAGATTCTCTCTCGGTTTCCGTTTGTGCATAACGAAATGATGATAATTGGGGAGCGCTTGGCAAAGGGGTCTATTCCCCTTAAGGATATTATTCAGTTTTCTGATTTTGATGATGACAACTTGCCACGCTACGAATCTGAAAAGAAGGCGTTTTTAGACGTTATTAATAAGATCCAGGAGCATATTGCGGGCGAAGTGGGTATTTACCGGTCTTATCGTCCCTTATTGGCAGATCCTGAGAAGAAAAAAGAGATGCTTCAAAAGGTCCAGGAAAATACCGAAGAGATTGGGAATCTTATCCAGTCGATTAAGTTTTCGAATAAACTGGTTCGTAAGCTGGGGCGTCGCGTAGAAAAATACCTGGGTAAAATCCAGGAACGGCAACAGATTATTGCCGCGGGTGCTGCCGAGTTGGCGTCGTATTTGAGCAAGCAGGGTCTTACCGAGGAAGAGAAAGCACCCGTTCAGGAATTGGAACGTACCGTAAAGATTGCCCAAAAAACGATCAAGCGTGTTGAGCAAGAAATGGGCATGTCTGCGCGACATGCAATAGGCTATTTTGAGCAGTTTCAGCGCAGCCAGGTTGATGATAAGGGCGCCAAAGATGATTTGGCACGTGCAAACCTGCGTCTAGTCGTTAATATTGCCAAGAAATATGTCAACAGGGGACTGCACTTTTTGGATCTGATCCAAGAGGGGAATATTGGCCTTATGAAGGCCGTTGAAAAGTTTGAATTTGAGCGTGGCTACAAGTTTTCGACGTATGCGACCTGGTGGATTCGCCAGGCTATTACTCGTGCCATTGCAGACCAGTCGCGTACTATTCGTGTACCGGTCCATATGGTTGAAACGCTCAATAAGATTAACAAAATTAAGCGGTCGTTCTTGCAAGAGTTTGGGCGCGAGCCATCTCATGAAGAGCTTGCTAAAGAGCTTAATATCGATGAGAAGAAGATAAAAAATATTATCAAGATCTCCAAGGAGCCGATCTCGCTTGAGACGCCGGTTGGAGATAGTGATGATGCGTTTATCAAAGATTTTATCGAAAATGAAAATGAAATATCGCCGGCAGATACCGTTGCCAATAATGACTTAAAAGAGCATGTGCGTGAGATTCTCAAGACCCTGACGCCGCGCGAAGAAAAAGTTATTAAAATGCGCTATGGTATTGATGTCGCCTCTGGGTATACACTAGAGGAGATTGGTAAAGACTTTGGGGTGACGCGTGAGCGCGTACGGCAGATCGAAGTAAAAGCGTTGCGTAAGCTACGGCATCCGTCGCGAAGCAATAAGCTTAAAACCTTCTTCGACAAAGAGTATGATTTGTCGACCGGTGACGTGGTAACTGAAGAGTAGGCGAGACCAGAGTAGTAATGAGTTTATAATCTATTATTAAGAGGCTAACGGGATTTTATGGGTAGTATAGATGGCGATCTGGTGTTCAACCTGGTGGTATTACTGGTGTCGCTCGTGTTTTGTGCACTTTTTTCGTTTCTTGAAACGGGAATGGTGGCATTGCGGTTGTTCCAGTTAAAGGAACTGGCAGAAAAGACTGGGAAGTATCAGAAGCTTTTTAGTGTGCTAGAGCATGATCCCAATAAACTACTTAATGCCATTTTGCTTGCCTATAATTTTGCCAATACGATTGCGACGGTATGGGGAACCCGTGTAATCGCCGGCCTCTTATTTTCATGGCCCAGTTATATTAGTGAGCCGGTGAACGTGATTGTGGTGACCGCAGTGTTGCTTATTATTGGTGATATTGTACCGAAAAATGTCGTTAAGTATAGTGGCGAGACCTTTTTTAGGTCGACCCTCTGGTTGACTAATTTAACCTTTTACTCAATGTACGCTTTTGTTGCGATATTGGGCAAGTTTACTGATGCCTTGGTACGCTTGATTGTGGGTTCTCAGGTTACTCAGGAAGAGCCCATTACTTCTGAGCGCGAGCTCCAGTTCCTTATTGGCTATATTGATGAAAAAGGCTTAATGGAACCTGAAAAGACGAATATGCTCCAGAGTATTTTTCGTTTGAGCAACACCACGGTGCGGGACATTATGGTCCCATTGCCTGACGTTGTGATGGTCGAATCCACTAAGCCTCTACAGGTCGCCTATCAGCTTTTTACCAAGTACCAGTACTCACGTATTCCTGTCTATCGCGATGATCCTAATAATGCTATAGGCATGCTGCATTTTAAAGATATTGTGCCGCTTGTTGCGAGCAACACGGATAAGCCGATTTGTGATCTTATGCGGCCCCTGATATTCGTACCAGAGAGTATCAAAGTGAATCAGATGCTTAAGGAGTTGAAGAGTCAGCAGATGCATATGGCCATGGTCATTAATGAGCATGGGGGTATTACTGGGATTGTGACGCTTGAAGACGTTCTGGAAGAGATTGTTGGCGAGATCCATGACGAATATGAGTCAATTACTGAAAAGATTGTGCCTATGCAGCCGAGTGGCTGGATGGCCAATGGCAGCATGGAGCTTGATAAGCTTGCAATGATTTTAAAGATCAAGTTTGAGGCGGTCTCATCGAGCACCCTGGGGGGCTTCTTGATCGAGCAACTCCAGCATATGCCAAAAAAAGGCGAACATCTTTTGTACAAAGATTATCTTTTTCAGGTACAACAGGTAACGAGCAAGAAGATTGTCCAGGTACTTATTCGTGAAAAGGAAAATGCAGGGCAGATTATTCCGGTGCCTTAAGCGTTTAAACAAAGGAGTAGGGGTATCACATGAAGCAATGTTATTTCTCGGGGAGTTTCTCCTATAGGCTCCCGTTTGGGTTTTTAATGCTCGGCGCTTTTTTGCTCTGTATGAGTACTGTGCAGGTTAGGTCCTCGGACGATTCGGACGATTATGAAGACGATTCTGAGTATACTGAGCAGCAGGAAGCTTCCTGTAGCCACGAACATGACCCTGAAATCATGCTCGCCAATTTTTTTAATATTTTGGTACATGGCGCACAAGCAGTGAACCCATCAAAGCCGACAGAGGAAAAACTTGATGCGCTTGCCAGTGTGCTAATGAGCATTGCGGCAATTGCCCAGCTTGCATTTAAGCGTGCTGGAGCCAATATTTCGCGCAAAGCGCTTGAAACAGCGTTGCTTAGGGCCATTTTAGAAAACCCCAAGCTTTTAGTGCTTTTTGAGCAAAAGTCGCCGGCGATTTGTCGTCAGCTGAACCAGCTTAGTTTTGTGTCGTTTGCTGATCGCGCGCCTCATGATATGCGTGGATAAACTGATTGACCATTGACAAGAGATGGCGGGCATTATTGTATGTTAAGCGTTTGAGTGCTTGCCCAATCTCGAGCCATTCGAATGATAGGTGCTCTTCTGAGAGCGTTATATCGGCGATTTTGGTCTCGCCAATAAAAAACGTGACGCTTTTGTCGACCAAATCACGCTCTTGATTTCGATAGTAGTATGAAATAGTTTCAGAGAAATTTCCCAGGGGCGCGACATTCAGCCCAGTCTCTTCGCGTACTTCTCTCATAGCTGCTTCTTCGAGTGATTCGTTGGCCTCAACCTTGCCCTTTGGTAGGTCCCAGTGGCCGCCGATATAGTGTAAGAGGAGATAATGCAATTTGCCCGTGGCCGGATCACGACGGTATACCACAATGCCAGCTGATTGTTCTTTTTTCATGTGTCTTACATCCTCCTAAACTGCCGATGTGCAATGACATACCTGTCTGTTCTCTCCTGGGACAGACATTGCTTAGTATAAAGCGCTTTGCGATTTTGGGGTACTGTTCTCGTGTATGAGTTTACAAAAGATCGATCTGATAACTAATATTCGAGATGTTCTTGGGGAATCTTTTGTTGGACAGCCACAATATGTGGTTTTTGTTTAAAAACCACGCTCGATGTCGATACAGATAGGGTTTGTTTTTTACAAGCCTCAAATTATTGACTTCTGTTGTCCCGAGTAATCATGCTAGTTCTTGTAGTAGGGTACAGAGAGAGCAGTGGGGCGGGGATATGGATACGGACAAAAGTGCGAATAAAATGGCTAGTGGGGATGCTCCAGTGAAGTCTGCGCGGAGCTTGTACCTTAGCATGTCGCCGCTGGTGCATATTATTGCGACTCTTGTCACGACCATGGTGATTGGTTTTATTATCTATCGGGCAACACAGGTTGAAAATTTCAGGACGAATGATGTGGGCCCGCAACTTCTGGCTCTTTCTCCGCAGCAGTTGGCACAATTTGGGACTTCCCAGGCAGATATTACGGTCAATCTCTTTGTGCGTAATTTTCCTAAATTCGATGTGATAAAGGGTGAATTTATAGCGGATATGACGGTCCAATTTGAGTTTGACGCACGGCAGATTAGTATCGACCGTCTCAAAGATTTTGCTTTTGAGAATGCCGAAATTCTTAAAAAATCTGAACCCCAGGTACAATTAGCGAAAGATACCGTGGTTGTCAGTTATGATGTGCGTGTATTGTTTAACACGGCTTTTGATTATCATAATTTCCCTTTCGATGGACACCGGTTCTTTATGACACTGATTCCACGTGGTATTACTCCTGCAGAAGCGCTTTTCGCAGCAAATCGTGAGGGCTTTATGCTTAATAAAGCCCTTAATACCGCAAGCTGGATCTGTGTTGGCCGGCAGGTTTTTGTGGGGTATGCGCAAGAAAAACTCGAAAAGCGCGGCGGGTCACAGCTTGCCCTTTACCCACGGGTCCAATTTTCCCTCGATTTCGCCCGTGATGGTATGCGACACGTATTATCGCTTTTGGTGCCCATGTTGCTGATATTTTTTGTCTCACTGTTTAGCTTTACTTTTGATCCGCTGGGATTTGAGAATTCAAGTATTATTAGCATTTCGATTCTTTCCGTTACAGCCCTGATTGGGTATCGGTTTGTGATTGATAATATGTCCCCACAGACCGGCTATTTTATGATTTCAGACCAATTGTTTTTGTTATTTATGTTTATTAGTTGCTTGGTGTTTTTTATTAATATTTTTAGTGCGCGGCTCAATAAATATATCAAATCAGCCATTACGTGCCTGTTGCACTTATTGATTATTGGTACCATCGTATACTTGACTTGGTGAGGAGATACTATGAACTATTCCCTGATGTTGCCGGTATTCCTAGCGGGTCTGTCAGTAGGTGCCGCTGCCGGGTTTGATACCCTTGCTGACTGCCGGGCATATGCTGCTCAAACGGCTTCTTATGAGTTGTTCGCTGCCGAGAATAGTGACTTTGTTGATCCTAGTTTTTCAGGGGTATTTAAACTATTTACTCCCGGCTATTTTGATCGCCTGTGGACGTGGTTTGGGCGATCGACCGCTGCGCGTTGGTCGATTGAGGATATGCGTGATGCCCTGCGCGACCTCTGCGCGCAAAAGGGCGCCAGGCCAGCGGTAGCGCCTGGGGCTGTGTCGGCCCAATTGCAGCTGCCGGCCGATAGTCGAGTGTATGTGTGGGGCGATTTGTACGGTTCATTCCATTCATTTGTGCGTTGCCTGGAAGAATTGCAGCGGCAGGGTATCTTAGATGACCAATTACATATTGTTGCGCCCAATACGTATTGCGTTGTTTTGGGAGATACGGTTGGTCGATCAGCATTTTCATTGCAGCTGCTGACGTTGTTGGCGAATCTTATGCAGAAAAACCCGGGGACCTTTATAATCTTAGCGGGCAAGCAGGAGCAAGGGAGGTATTGGGAGAATTTTATATCGATGCGTATGCCGCTGCGGCTGCTTGCATCTGCCTATGCTGACCCAGGAAAAGATCGCGATATTCCACTCAGTGGGCTTATTAATGAATTTTTTACGCAGCTATCACCAACACTTCGCATTGCCTGTTCGAAGAACCCAGCCGATTTTATGCTTTGCACGCAAGGGGAGATCGCCGACGGAATGCTTGATCTGGTGCATCTAAAAGCCATTATTGGCAGTGAGCAGTGGTTGCAAGCACTCAAGCCATCACGCGGACTTGATTTTATTGGTTTTACGCGGGGGATTCCGCAATGGTCGTTGATATCAGCGTTTAATTACATCTACCAAAAATATTTTAATTTTAGCTATGATGCCTTTGTTTTGCTCTCCCTGAAGGATAACCTTGCTGATAGTATGTTGTCGCTGCATTGCCACGACATGAAGAACGCAGCGGGGCCCTTTGCAGTGCATAATTATCACCCACTCTGGGGGGTGCCGGTTGATGGGGAAGCCGATATCAAACGTATGAATGCGTTGCCGGTTGTTACCGTAGGATCAACGCTGCCCCTGACAGGTGCGCTAAGAGGTGCCGGGCGAGCAATTCAGAAGGGCCTGGAACTTGGGTTCCTGCAGTCAAATGAGCAGCCTAAGGCGCGCTTTTTGGTACGGCCTATTCTGCTTGATGATGCAAATCTTGTGCGGCTTGCGCGTATTAATGCCCTGACGCTCTTGAAAACCTACCAATGCAATATTATTATTGCACCGTTTGGGTCATCGCACTTATACTCATTTATGGATCTCGTGCAGGACGGTAAGGTTCTCGTGCTCTTTCCTGCAAGCGGCAATGCAATATTTCGCAAGCCGGAGCTTAAAAATATTATACATCTTCGCTGCTCATATGATTCTGAAGCTCGTGGTTTAGCAAAGTATATGGTTGAGCAACTTGAAATCAAGCGATTCTGCCTTGTCTATCAGGATGACCTCTTTGGCAAGCCATTAACCGAGGCCTTCCAGGATGAGTTAAAAAAACACCAGATAGATGAGAGTACGGCTGTTCCCTTTTCACGCCTTCAAACGACGTTTAAGAAAGAGATTGAGCTAATCAAGGCTTCAAATCCAGAGGCGGTCGGATTATTTACCACGTCAAGTTCAGTTGCCCAAGAAATTATTTCTCAGCTGGGAACCGAGTTTTTTATTGGTAGACGCATTTTTGGCCTATCGCTTATTTACGATGAAGCGCTTTCGCGCTTTTTGATCGATCGGGGTATTCCAAGCACATTCTCGTATATTATGCCCGATCCAAAAAGAGGTACTATTGTTATTGTAAAAGAGTATCGCGTAGGCATGGAGCGCTATGGCTTTGTTCCGGAATCAAACTCGCTTGATGGCTATGTTGCGGCGAGCCTGCTGGTACATGCGCTGGAACATCTTGAACCGCCATACACCAAAGAGAAAGTTCGGGACTATTTTGAATCGCTTAAGGGGTATGCATTCAAGGATCTCGGCTTAACCTTTGATCCGAGTAAGCGCCAATTTATCCGGCCAATGCTTCTGCGGTCAGAGGACGATCGGTGGTTCCGTTATGATAGTGCACAAAACGTACTTAAACCATTTAATTTGTAGGTGGGGGTAACATATGGATACAGATACTGAATTGGTTGCACGGGCGAAAATGGAACGAGATCAGTGGGTCTCTTATGTTATGCCCCGACGTCTCCAGCTGGTTGCCATGGGGGTAACCCTCTTATGTGTTGGCGCGATTCTCTATCGCGTGTCGTATCGCTTTACATCATGGGAAAATATTCCCGCGCTTATAACGCTTACGCCAAAAGAGATTGCGCAATGTGGCATTTTGCCAGCCGATATACAGGTAAGCCTTTTTTTACGCAATTTCACCGGTTTTGATGTGGTAAAGAGCGCGGTTGTTGCCGATATGACTGTTCGCTTTACGTTTGATGCGCGGCAATTGACCGTTGATCGCTTAAAAGACTTTTCGTTTGATCATGGCGAAATTATAAGAAAGTCTGATCCGCGCATTCGCCTTCAGGGTGATTTGACTGTTTTGAGCTATGATGTACGCGTTCAGTTTACGCCCTCGTTTAACTATCGCATGTTCCCCTTTGATGGGCACCAGCTTTTTATAACGCTGGCGCCGGGGCCTATCACACCAGCTGAAGCGCTTTTTACGGCTATGCGCAATGATTTTTTATTGGGCAACGAGCTCAATACGTCCGGATGGAGTTGCGTAAGCCGCCGCGTGGTAGCGGGGTACACTGAGGAGAAACTTGAGCAGAATGGGGCCACGCGTCTTGCTCTCTACCCTCGCATACAATATTCACTGAGTTTTTCCCGTTCCGGGATTCGGCATATTATTTCCCTCGTTATGCCCTTTCTCCTGATATTTTTTATTTCGCTGCTCGGATTTTCGCTTGCACCCTATGAAAATTCGCTCCAGGGTATTCTGGCGCTTTCAACACTCTCGATAACGGCGCTTATTGCCTATTGTTTTGTTATTGAGAGCATGTCGCCACAGACGGGGTATATGATGGTTTCAGATAAGCTATTTCTTCTGTTTTTGGCGCTCGTCTCCGTTGTTTTTTTTGTAAATGTCTTTAGCTTTAAAATCACCAAACGTGCCAAAATAACGATTGCATATATACTGCATGTGACACTTGTTGGGGCCTTGCTCTATTTCACCTGGTGATAATGGGGCAATCTTGTCTATTTTGTGTTTATTTTGTGCCTGTTCTATTGCATTTCGGCCTAAAAAACCTATACTAAATAAAGAAGCATGGTGAGTGTAGCTCAGCTGGCAGAGCATCGGGTTGTGGTTCCGAGGGTCGTGGGTTCGAGCCCCACCACTCACCCCAGCAAGATTTTGAAATCGTTAGTTGATTTTTGTATCGTGTGCGATACACTATTCATAGATACGAAGCGTTATACGTCGGGGCGTGGCGCAATTGGAAGCGCACTCGCTTTGGGAGCGAGGGGTTGCCAGTTCGAGTCTGGCCGCCCCGACCATTTTTTTACCTGCCACTTTTTTTGTTTGTCCATGGTTGCCCGATATCCATTCAGCGGTTTTTTGCGGTCAATGCGTTCGTTTGATTGGGTGAGCATCTGGTTGCTCGTTATATTATCATCGATCGGTCTTTTAGCCGTTTATAGCGCAACCTACACCGCCGACATTCCCTGTTCAGGTTTTTTCTACAAGCAGTGCTTGGGTGTGATAACGGGTTTTTTGTTGTTTTTTGCTATCTCTTGCAGTAACTACAAGACGCTCCAGTACTGGGGTGTAAGTCTTTTTGTTTTTACCACGGGCTTGCTTGTCTTTACCCTCATTAAGGGCAGCATGGGTGGCTGGGGCGCCCAACGATGGATCAATCTTGGGTTTATTAAATTTCAGCCCTCAGAGCTTACCAAACTCTTTTTTCCGGCGTTTTTCACCTATTTTGTTAATGGTGAAGATCTGCATCGCTCGTTTAAGAGCTTTATTCCCACTTTGTTGGTCTTGGGTTTTAGTACCGTGCTTGTCCTTAAGCAACCAGATTTGGGAACCGCGCTTATTATTCTTGGGTCCGGAATGATCCTTCTCTGGATTGCGAATATCGGCCGTACTTTCTTTATGTGCGCTACCTTGCTGGGGGTTATAGGTGCTCCGGTCGTCTGGAACCATTTGCATCACTATCAAAAGCAGCGAGTTGTCGTGTTTTTGGGTGGTGGCTCCAGCCAAAAAGAGCGCTATCAGGTAGAGCAATCACGTATTGCCATAGGTTCCGGCGGCACCTGGGGTAAGGGTTTTCTCCAGGGGACCCAAAATAAGCTTAATTTTCTTCCCGCAAGTCATACCGATTTTATTTTTTCTGTTATTGGCGAAGAGTTCGGCTTTATTGGCTCCTGCCTAGTGATTTTGCTCTTTTGTTTGCTCTTTTTGCGCATGCTCTTTAAAATTTCACGCATGCCCTACGCGCCAGCACAATTGCTTGCTATGGGGCTTATTGCACCCGTAATTCTCTCGACAATTGTCAATATGAGCATGGTGATAGGCATGCTGCCGGCAGTCGGCATTCCCCTACCATTCATAACCTATGGTATTACCCATCTCTGGATCGGCTTTGCAAGCCTTGGTTGGTACAATAGCATTGTGTCGCAGGTGGCGCAACTTCCGCTGGGCGCGCCAATAGCCGAAATCAAAACAGCCGACCATTTACTCAGACCCCCTGAGTAGTCACCAGGAGCTTCACTCCTGGACCTGACCAGGGCGTGGCCCTGGACCCAGCCTTCGCCCCATTGGTTTGCCCGGGCTTTTTTGTGACTATTGGCTACGGCGGGCAGGCGCGTTTTGGCGATCTCTGGCAGGTATGTCGGCTCCTGTGTATACTGAAAGTCTAGTTTAGCTTATTATTGCCATGCTTCGCATGGCAATAACTGGCCCAGCAAAAAGAGCGTAGCTCTTTTTGTATGTGAGGGTGAACGCATGCATGTTCCAGGAAAGCAAACGTCGTGTTCCGGCGTTTGCATAAAATACACCGGGTCCTAGGGTCTAAGACCCTAGCGGGTTTCAGGGCAGCGCCCTGAGGCTGGTCCCCGGCAAGCGAGTGAGGCACGTGTGAAAGCAGAAATTTTTAGTTCATTAGTGGCGCTTGAGTCGCCTGAAGAGCAGCGCGTCGACTTCCATCCACAGTCGTTTGATGAGTATTGTGGGCAGCGTGAGTTGAAGATCAAATTGCAACTGTACACGCAGGCGGCGCGCATGCGCAATGAGCCGCTTGATCACCTGTTGCTGTTTGGTCCTCCGGGCTTGGGGAAGACGACATTGGCCCAAATCATGGCGAGCGTCATGCAGGTGGGCATTAAGATTTGTAGTGGTCCGACGCTCGAGCGGGCGGGCGACCTGGTCTCGATTGTCTCAAGTCTTGAGCCGCGTGATATTTTATTTATTGATGAGATTCATCGTATGCCATCGTCTGTCGAAGAGATGTTGTATAGTGCTATGGAACACTTCCGGATTGATATTGTCATGGGCCAGGGTGCTGGTGCCCGATCAGTTAATTTACCCTTAAATCCGTTTACACTGGTCGGCGCGACGACCAAAGCGGGTATGATCTCAGCGCCGCTCCGGAGCCGCTTTGGGATCACTGAGCGTCTTGATTTTTACCCGCCAGAAGATTTACAAGAGATTGTTGTCCAGAGCGCGGGGTATTTAGGCGTGGTGATAGAGCCAGTGGCTGCAGGACTTATTGCGGCCTGTGCGCGGGGTACGCCTCGAATAGCCAAGGGGTTGCTGCGCCGGGTTCGGGACTTTGCGCAGGTGAATAATAATAATCAGGCATCGCTCGAGCTCACGCAACAGGCGCTTGAGTTTTTGGGAATCGATAAACAGGGCCTAACAGAGGTTGACCGTAAGATTATCGACACGATAATCAAGCACTTTGGTGGTGGGCCGGTTGGCCTGGAGACCATTGCGTCGATGATTGGCGAAGAGAGCGAGACTATCGAAGATGTTTACGAGCCCTTTCTGATGCGCTTAGGGTATCTTGAAAAGACTCCAAGGGGCCGCCAGATCCCTCGCAGCAAGCTGCCGCAGTTGCAAAAGGCACAGGGCCAGAAAACTATCTGGTAAGATTATATAGTGCTCGCAAGCGAGCGATTCGTTGGTTTTTAAAAATATTAAATTCAAGTCTGTGATAAAAATTGTTTTTTTCTAAAAAATAATGTAATATAAAAAATAATTGCAGGGCCGGGTGTTTTGTACTTGCTCGGATCGCGTTCGGTATGTTACCAAATAATAAGTACGTTTCTAGAGGTATTTTTCATGATTAAGAAAACAGTTATTTTAGCTCTCGCCATTCTGTTTGGCCTCGGCCAGGTGCAGCAGGCTGAGTGCATGGTGCAAGAGGTGGGTAAAAGTGTCTTTGAACAGGGCATGTACGTCTGCTGTGGTGTCGGTTTTAAGGCTGTGATTAGGCTTTGGGAAGCGGTTTGGTCTAAAATTGGGGAGCCAGAACGAAAAAGACGCGCTGTAGAGCACGCGATATTTCTCGGTAATTTAACAGAATTGAGGCAAGCAGTAAATGCCGTTGGTGATATAAACGTGCAGTGTTGTCCTGGTGATGAAACTTTCCTGCATCAAGCAGTTAAGAATAGTTTTCTGATGCCTGAGGTAATTAAGTTACTGGTTGATATGGGTGCTGATTTTAGTACATGCTATGCCACGTACACATTGCGGGGGGTTGTCGATTCTAAGGTGAATGCTCTTAAATTGGCTTGTTTTAACGGGCATTGCCCTCTTGTTAGGATCTTCTGTGAGCTTCCGAAAAACAGATATCACGTGCCACAGGATTTGATCGACTGGTGTAGTGATGCTGGTCATTTTCGCGATGGAGTTCGTCCGGAAATCCGCACTGAGGTTGTGCAGATTTTGAATGACAATAAAAGGTGGTGGGATGACAGAGCCGTCAAGAACGGCCTCTCCAAATTTCGCAAAGAAACTGAGAGCAAGAATGCTTTCTGTGATGTGCAATTGTGTTTCACAGATGACACCTCTACCCTTTAAAGGGTAGCTATCGTAAATAGCGAAAACTTATCCGGTACTTTTATACTCTCCTCTGTGCTGGGCTATCTTGAAAAGACTCCAAGGGGCCGCCAGATCCCTCGCAGCAAGCTGCCGCAGTTGCAAAAGGCACAGGGCCAGAAAACTATTTGGTAAGATTATATAGCGCCCCAAAACGAGCGATTTGTTGGTTTTTAAAAAATATTAAATACAATTAAGCATTAAAATTTGTCTTTTCTAAAAAAATAATGTAATATAAAAAATAATTACGGCGTCTGGGTACTTTTGTACTGGCTCGGACCGCGTTCGGTATGTTACCAAATAATTAGTACGCGTTAAGGTATTTTTCATGATTAAAAAGACAGTTTTATTGGGGCTTGCCCCCCTATTGTGTCTTGGCAGCCTTCGGGCCTGGAAGAGCTTTGTTGTGGCTGCGTCCGGCAAAGCGAAGTTCCTAGCTAGAGCACTTTTTCTTGTTTGCCTCTTGGGGCAGGTGCAGCAGGCTGAGTGTATGAATTTACTCAAGGGCTTTCTGGGCCTGTGGCAATTTTTTAGTAAGACGCCCAATGCACAGCACGTCGACGTTTGCCCGTTGGCAATAACAGCCGATGACGATGATCTCATCACTGCAGTAGAAAAAAACGATTATGCTGGGGTTTGCAAGTTGCTTGAGTGTGGGGCAGATCCCAATGCGTGTGATGGTGATTGGACCGTTTTACACAGGGCCTGCTGGAATTGCAATCTGCCGATCATCTCGGCGTTGCTCAAGTATGGCGCAAATATTGAGGCGAAAAGCCGCAAGTCTGGTAAAACGCCTTTCTTCATGGCATGCATAGATAGTATTTGGGTAGCAAAAAACATACACCCTCACCTGGAGGTTGCGGAGCTGCTGGTTAGTTGCGGGGCTAACATAAACCCGGTATGGGGTGTACGGCGTGAAACCCCTTTACATGTGGCGTGCTATGAATGCCGAGAGAACGAGCTGCGCTTTTGTGAAGTTGCTAAGTTTTTGGTACAGCATGGGGCGAATCTTGATATACCAAATAGAGATGGGAAAACCCCTCGGCAAACGGTAGCGGGGTCTTCTTGCTTGCAGGGATTATCCCTAAAAAAATAATTATAGCAGCGTATGGGGTTCAAGTAGCAGAAAGCGCAAGCTGGGCAAAGCAGGCTTAAAATCAAAAACAGGTGCCGGTTGGTTAGACCGGCACTAAGATTATTCGGGGATAGACGGGGGAGTTTTACTTGCGGGGGAAATTAAGAGGAAAGCGCACCCCGTCTTTCTCGGCGACCACGGAGCAGCCCAGGCCCTTCATGATTTTGAAAAAGCTCTGTAAGGTGACATTCTTTTTTGTGCCGGAACGAATGCCCTGAATAATGGTTGGCGAAATGCCAATGCTTTTAGCGAGTTCGCGTACTGAGACGTCGTCTTCAGCCATCAATGCGAGAAGAAGTTCTGAAAAGAGCTCTTCGCGATATTCTCTATCAAACTCTTTTTTCTCTTGCTCGCTCATTGATTCGACAAACTTGTCGTACGTTGATTGTATTTTTGGCTCAATCTTTGGTTGTAGCTTTTTAGTCATAATATTCTCCTTTCGAGATTCGTTCTATGTATTCTGCCTTTGCCTGAAGCGCTTTTCTCTTTTCTTGGACGGGCATTTTTGCTGTTTTCTTTTCGTATGCATTGGTGATGATGATTTTCGATCCTTCAAAGAAGAAACATAAAAATCGGTCTGGGTGTGGCTTGAGGGCATAGACTTGGTCGCCTTCATAACGAAACTTTTCTTCATTGAGAAGTTTCCCTAGATCTCCAAGTATTCTGAGTAAATGCCAAAGCTTTTTCTTCCTTGCGAAAGAAAGTTCTTCAAAGTATTCAAGGGGGAGACTTTTGCCTCGATCGTCAAAATACCATTCAATGGTAAACTTACAGCCCCGGTAGACTATAAATTCTTTTTTCATCAGTTTGCCATCGCTAGCTAGTGTTTTATAATATTGTACCATTAATGTGTTACGATTTCAATAGATATAAAAACAGATGCCGGTTGGTTAGACCGGCACTAAGATTATTCGAGGGGCTGGTAACAGCCGCCAATTGACTTATACTTTTACCTAAAAAGCTGGCCAATACCGACGATCAGTTCCAAGAAAATTAAAATAATAATCAAGATGCTAAACGTGTTGTCGCGCATCGTTTGCGCACGATTTTCGTATACGTCGGTTAGATCATGAATAATATTAAGTTTTTTATTGATCGATTCTTTCCAGTTATTAAGATCAAGCGCTTCACTCAGGGCGGTGTAGAGCTCTGAATAGTACGGTTCGCCCACGAGCTTGATGCTGTTTTCCATGCGTTCGGTAATAACCGAAATTTCGACTTTCAGCATATCTAAGTGCTCGAGGGGATTAACGGCCCCGCCACGCCAATTCATAAATGAATGGTACCAGGCCTGATCACGTCGGCCTTGACTATATGCTTGGGTCAGTTGCTTATCAAGAACGCGATCAAAATACTGAAGTTCTAAGTGTTGGACGTTTACAAATTCGAAGAGCTCAAGAACTTCTTCGTATTCATCGTCGTACAAGAACGCGGCTTCGGTATCGATGACAATCAGATCGCCGCGATAGTATCCAAAGGCGCTTTCAAGAATTTCGTTTTTCTTGTATTCAGACAGGGTCTCGACTTCGAAGCGCAGAAGCGAGGCAATTGTTCCGCCGAACATCTCTTGAATCTGTTTACCCGTGATATCATTCTTGGTATCGACCTGAATCAAGATATACGATTTATTTAGGTGAAAAAAGAGCGGCTGCTTGACGGCTGATTCGATCTGTTTGTAGACCGTTGCTGCGTCAGCTATGGCTTTCTCTTGGTACTCGTTGTCGATTCGTTCGATGTTTCCGCGCAGCTGTTCAAGCGTGGAGGTGAACGGAATCTTGTACTGGAGCGAGATCGCCCCAAAGTGGTGAATGCGCACGATGTCGCAATAGGGCGTCATGTGCGGTTCGGGTAGCTCGGCGGTGAGCGGCCGGTGATAATTCTTAAAATAGGGTGCGGGTGTCGCGGGACGCCGCTTGAGGAGATTTTTCTGTTTTATTAGTTCCAGATCGACATCGTCGCCAATGTCGATGGCGTGAAATATACAGATGCGACCTGAAAATTCTGCTGACATGTTTTTTGCCTTTTTGGTTTGCCCGCTCGTATCCTCCGATCCTTCGACAAGCTCAGGATGAGCGGGTGGACGAGCGGCTTTTTTTGTTACTGAACTTATTGGCAGGGTGCTTGTGGGGTCGTCCTTCGACAAACTTCCCGCCTATGATCTCAAACTCTAAGCACGTTTTTGTAGCTGCTCATCGAGGAGCTACGGTGGGTAAATTCCGGGGGCCTTATCGTCCACAACCCGTTCATCCTGCCTGCCCACCGGAGCCTGCGCCAATAACCCGTTCATCCTGATCCGACTTCGCTCGCGAGGGAGCTTCGTCGTGACTCTGGCCTGCCTGCCCGCCGTAGCGACTCCAGTTGCGAAGGCTGGGTCGAAGGATGCAATCACAAGGGCGAGGTCGGGTTGAAGGGTGCGGGCTGTTCGTGACTCCGGATACGAGCGAGAGCTGATTTTAACTCTCGTTTTTCAAGATGGTTAAAAAGACCTCTTGGGGGACTTCAACCTGCCCCACCTGCTTCATCTTCTTCTTCCCCTCTTTCTGCTTTTCCCACAGCTTGCGCTTACGGGTTATATCGCCGCCATAGCACTTGGCCGTGACGTCTTTTCGTAATGCCGAAATGGTTTCGCGAGCAATAATTTTGGCGCCAATAGCCGCCTGGATAACTACCTCAAACATATGTCTTGGGATCGCGGCGCGCAACTTCTTGGTAATATCGCGACCAATAATGGTGGCACTATCCCGGTGCACGATCGTTGAGAGCGTGTCGACCGGCTTGCCGCCCAGCAAAATATCAAGTTTTACCAGGTCTGCCGTCTGGTACCCAGCCCGTTCATAATCCAAACTAGCATAGCCCGAGCTGATCGATTTGAGCTGGTCGTAAAAATTAGTGGCGATTTCATTTAAGGGTAGCTGGTACACCAAAATGACCCGGTCTTCACTCAGGTACGAAAATTGTTTTTGCACGCCCCTGCGCTGCTGGCAGAGCTGTAACACGCCACCAATATAGGTCTTTGGCACAATAATCGTGGCATTAATAATCGGCTCGCGAATCTCGTCAATATATTGTTGCTCGGGAAACTCTGACGGCTTATCGACCTTTTGTATGGTGCCATCGGTGAGTAATACTTCATAAAGCACGCTTGGCGACGTCACAATAATCGATTGGCCATATTCTTGCTCGAGTCGTTGCTTGAAAACGTCTAAGTGTAAGAGTCCTAAAAAGCCGCACTGAAAGCCAAGTCCGAGTGCCATTGAGCTGGTCTTTTCGACCGTGAGACTTGCATCGTTCAGGGTTAATTTTTCAATGGAGTCGCGCAACGAGTCAAAGTCGACGCTGTCAACGGGATAGACCCCGGCAAAGACCATCGGCTGCGCCGGCTTAAAGCCAGGGAAAGGCACGACGGGCTTTTTGGTCAGGTGAATGGTATCACCAACGCGTGCCTCGCGCACGTTTTTAAGTCCTGCCACCAGGTAGCCAACTTGCCCGGCGTAGAGCGTTGGTACGGGTACACGATCAGGGAACATGAGCCCTACTTCAAGCACTTCGTACTTTTGGCCTGTCTGGGCAAAAGTAACGGCATCACCCATAGTGATCGAGCCGTCTTTGAGCGCAATTAAGACGATTACGCCCTGATATTCGTCGTACCAAGAGTCAAACAAAAGTGCCTTGAGAGGCTCATCGGCCGAACCAGCGGGAGCCGGCATGCGGTTAATAATTGCTTGTAAGATATCGTTAATACCCTGCCCCGTTTTGGCAGAAGCCGGAATAATACTTTCTGGTTCAAAATCAAAAAGCGTCTTGAGTTCTTTGGCGACCACGTCGGGACGGGCGGTCGTCATGTCAATTTTGTTCAGGACTGGAATAATGGTCAAATCTTGATCAAATGCCAAATAAAAGTTGGCGACAGTCTGGGCCTGTGCGCCCTGCGAGGCATCGACCAGCAAAAGCGCGCCCTGGCACGCATAGAGCGAACGTGAAACTTCATAGCTGAAATCGACGTGTCCCGGGGTGTCAATCAAGTTAAGCAAATACGTCTCGCCATTATAATCATACAGCATAGATGCTGTCTGTGCCTTGACGGTGATTCCCCGCTCTTTTTCAACCTGGAGCTTATCAAGAAACTGCTCATGACGGACTCGTGACGAAATAGTGCCCGTGACCTCAAGCATGCGGTCACAGAGAGTGGATTTTCCATGGTCAATATGGGCAATAACGGAGAAGTTGCGTACTCGGTCCGGTGTGAAGTTTTTAAGATTGGCGTTTTTTAAATCCATACGTTTTTCGTGCTTTATTTGGCTCTGGGGTGATAGTATAACCTATCTCTATTTAGGCTCTAGCTTGTCTTTCTACTGGTGCATAATATTCTCTTTTAGAATATCTGGTTTTTGTCCAGATGTCGAGGGTTGCCGAGCAATCCCAGGGGGTGTGTTGCGGCCATGCCGCATCAGTACCGTAAAGCCTCCAGAAACCTCGAAAAATTATTTTTTGAGTGTAACTTGCTTGGCCAGCGTGTTGAGCGAGTGCGAAAGCTCTGACAAGGCTTTTTTGAGTGCGCGTACTGAAGTAAACAAAAGCTTAATAGCCTCGCCATTCGTTTCTTCTGGTTTTGCCAGCTGCTCAGGGGTGTGCCCTGAACTATCTTTTGCGTCAATATCTGCTCCGTGGTCGACTAAGTATTCTACTGCTTTTAAATGGTCATTAAGAACTGCGTGATGAAGAGGCGTTGCGTTGACACTGTTTTTTGCATTAATATCAATACCCTTGCCCAGTAAATATTCTATTGCATCTAGGCGTCCTGCGCGGGCGGCGCTGTGTAAAATCGTATCGCCGGCGTTATTTTTGGCGGCAAGATCAGCCCCTTTGCTTATGAGGTAGTCAAGAAGCTCCTTGCTATCGGCAGACCATTTTGGCGATACTGCTTTGTGTAAGACGCTGTCCCCGGCGTTGGTTCTAATGTTAATGTTTGCGTGTCCCTGCTCTACTAAATATTTTGTCAGGTCTATATGGGGCTCGGGTTGCGCTACTGCCACCAACAGCGGGGTGTTTCCGTCATTGTCTGCGAGCTCGATGGTTGCGCCGGCAGCGATGAGGGTTTTTGTTATAGGAAAGGCCTTATAAGTGGTTTCGCTCTTTACTGCCCCCATGAGCGCCGTTCTTCCCTTATACCCGCGGGCGTTGACGTTGGCCCCTTTCAGGATCAGATAGTCGAAAATCTTCCGAAACCCTCCACTAGCGGCTGTAATGAGTGGAGTGTCAGGATTGAAAATATCGGCAGTTTCAATGTTGGCGCCCTCTGTTTCTAGTGCATGTTTCACGCCGTTCAAATCACCGTTCAGAGTTGCATTGTGCAACAGCTCATCGGCCTTAGCAATTTCTTTTGGCTTTTCCATTCCGCTAACCCATGAGATACTGTATAAACAGAAACCGCAGGCGATTATTCTATAGAAGTTGGAATTGTACATAATCAATCCTTTTTGCGTGCAATAATTAAGCTGCTTCACCAGCGAGTCTGGCAATAAGTGAGTAATTAAGTCAACAATGCAGGATTATTTACGCCTGAAAGTTGCCAAGTTGTCTTTTTTGTGGCAAAATTAAATAAATTATAATGATATTGCTGTTTGGTGTAAAATTTAAATGGTCGTTTTCTGCTCATTTATATCGGGCATCGCGATTTGTTGAGAGGTTGGGGGATTGGGTATGCTTTTTGCACGTAGATTAGTTGGGCGTTTATTGCCGCTTTTTTTGGTGGTGTCATCGGCGCTTGCCATGAATGATTCGAATAATGTGCATGAAAAGAAAATAATAGAGCCGCGTATTGATAGCCCTGTACAGCAGTTTATAAAAAATAGCTTGTGGGGCGGGGTAAGCGTGGGGTTCGCCGGTCTTCTGGGACAGCTGATGCACCATGTACGACCAACCCTGAAGCAATGCGCCTTGGTGGGGCTGGTTGGCTTTGGTTTGAAGTATTTGTACGATTATGTAACAAAGCCTGAAGTGCTCTTAACCGACGAGCAGCTACTTGATCTTGTTATTAAAAACCCGGAACGGGCGCTTACGTATATCAAACGCCATGCGGGGCAGTTTGACATAGCAGAAGAACCGCACCAAATAACTTCAGAAGAGTTGCTGGCGCGCTTTAAGGCCCATGAAAAGCGATGCCCGATTTTTATGGTGGATGAGTGCGTTGCAGGGACCTGTCCCTTAAATCGTGCCAACAATCCAGAGCGCCGAAACTATTTTGAGTCAGAGGTTGTTACAGCTTTCGTGGAAAAGATTAAAGTCTCAGCGCAACCCGTGCAGTACGTTGGATGTAGCCGGGCTGGCAATCTGTTTCAGGACTTAGTTATTTTGGCCAAGGCCTTACAGCAACAACCAGATGCAAAAATCGATATACATTTTATTGGCAAGCCTTATCTGGATTATGTAAAGGCTTGTGCCTTTGGTTTTGGTGAGCGAGGGAAACAGGTTGATGATCCAAGCTGCGCATTTCTAAAAGATCAAAAGCTGCTTGGTGAAATTCTTAAAACTACGCGTGACTTAGTTAAAGAGAGAGCCCGGTTGAAAGACCTCGACGATAATCAATTAAAAACGATGATTCGTAATGGTGCTATTTATGGTATCCGGAGGGCGGTGCAGTGCATCTCGTTTCTTCAAAAAATGTTCCCAAAGGCGCAGCTCGCGTTTTCCCTGCATGGTTCTATTCGGGGGTATCGTGCATATAGTGAAAAAAACAAATTACCTGGTGCTGATATAGTGGTGTCGACCAGCGAGAGCTCCCATGACAAGCATTCTGGCTTACCGAAGGTGGCAAATAAACGGGATGCTGCTTTGGCTCGGCTGGGCGCAGAATCTATGAGACAAAAAGCTGATTCAAGAAATTTTTGGCTTTATTTTGCCGAACCCTTACTTAAAGGGCAACAAGAGAGCCCCCATGTGCGCTTGATCTTTCCCGAGTCGCTTAAGTCGGTTGAAAAAATCAACAAGCTTAAAGAGCTTGTTAATAAAAGCTCAAATAAACTCGATACGAGCTATTCATCATATTCTTTAAAGACCAAACAGAGACAAGCAAACCTGTTGATATACAAGATTCCGTGCTAAGATCAACTATTCTCGCAAAAAAAGAAACTCCCCGGCGGGTTTCCCTACCAAGGAGTGTGTGAGTTTCTAATCTTCCTTCAATAATGATGCTGCTGACACCACAAAGCTATAAAAGTCCGGGCTTCTTGATGGATTTGCTAATATGAGTACTAGATCAGCAAAATGCCGCCGGCTCAACCTAGCTAAGAAAGCACGGGCGCCTTTTATTACTTGAAAAACCATGAGCTCTTCATCATTCATTTTGCCCTTTTTATCCTTTTCGACCTCTTCGTCGATGTACCCTTTTCCCTCTCCGTTGAGGAGCCACAGGTCTGTGGCGGTGACCTCTCCCTTGAATATCTTGTCCCTACGCATTTTGAGGTGTATCTGCTTAACCTTTTCAAGGCCGATTTTGGTAACTAGTGGCATAGTCCGTCTACACAGTGAGGTAAAGTGATCCGTGAATGCATCATCTGGGAGTATATTAAAAAGAAGCTCGACGTAATCGGGCCCATCACAGGCTAATGCGCAGTCGATAAGCGCAACTGGCTCCACCTTCTTTTTTTCTAGCCCCGCTTGAACAATGCCGCGAAATTCCTCAAGACGCTGTGGCTTAGAAATGTTTTTTTGAGAGTTGCTTGTATCTGCAGCTCCCACTCTTGAACGGCAGAGAGACTGCCAATACTGCTAGCTACGCAGCCAACAACGAACAAACCACGAAATATGAAAGCCATAGGAGGGCTCCATCTTTTTAAAAGTGTTATAAAATCGCTGCAAGCTCGATGCAATCCCGACCTGCGCATTTATTTTTCGCACTATCGCCAGACTTGCCATTGGTTATTCTACCCTCCTCTATTTGATTTCGAGTTTTTATAATAGATGTTTTCTTGCGGTTTATGGGGCGGCGTTGTTACGCCGGCGCAGCCTGTAAAAGCTCCTTGAGTGCCTGGATGTCCTCGGAGGGGCCTGACGAGAGCTCAACCAGCTTTTTGAGCATCTGGGTATCGTCCGATTGGGCCATGGCGGCTTCGATGGTGCGATTGGCGAGCTTGTGGAGCTTATAAGCGCTTGTAATAATAGTCTTTTGGGCCGTTAGTAATTGGTCCGGTGTTACGTTTGTTATGTCTGAAAGCAGTTTTTCAAGTTCTGGTAGTGTCGTCTGTACGAGCTGGGTATACACTGCCCTGCTTGCTATGCTCTCTGGTGAGAACGCAAGATACTTGTCGAGCCCCTGGGCATCAATAAATGCAAGTTTTTTCTTGCAAAAATCTAGCCCCTTGCGAATGATTTTTGAGGCGTCTGACGCCTGAAGGCGCTGATTAAACAAGAGCTCTTCTTGGAGTAGCTCGGCAATTTGTTTTTGCCGGGTGCTTACTTCTTCTGCGAGGGCGTGCGCTTGGGCGCTTTCAAAGGCTTCTCGGTCAACGCGCTTGCCGTCTATTGACCATTCGGTCATCGTGCCATTCTGGGTAATATCAGTACGTTCGATAAAGATTCGATCATTGATTTTTGCGCGGACATAGTGCGATGTACGCCCCTGGTCAAAGTAGCGCGATACGTGCTCTTCTAGAATCGTTCGCGCAAGGCTTGTTCCTGCTATCCCTGTCACAAGAAAAAACGTTAGCATAAAATATTTTTTTGAGGTGTTTTTGGGGGCCATGAGGATCTCCAGTTTTTATGTCACAAAATATTGCACATGCATTATTGTAAGATTTACAGTATACTAAATTGTAGGGCGTGGTGGATAGTAACTTTCGATGAGCCGTCTGCAGCGGATGCGTCAGATGGACGTCGGTGGTAAAACGTATGAAAAAGAAAAAGGGACATTTTGCGATTTCAGCGGTGGCCGAAATATTGTCGGTTCATCAGCAGACCATACGCTTGTACGAGCGGGAAGGGTTGATTTCTCCCAAACGATCCGAGGGCAATACGCGCCTTTTTACTGAGGAGGATATTGTACGACTCGAAGAGATCATTTATTTGACGCATAAGTTGGGCATTAACCTGGCTGGTGTTGATATGATTCTCAAACAACAAAAGAAAATAAAAAAGCTACAGAAAGAAATAAACGGTCTTTTTAAGCGCGTTCAGGAGGACCTGGCGAGTGATGAAAGACTACGTAAAGATCAGACAGCAAAGACAAAGCAGCAGCTTGCACTACTTAAGCAGCAGGAAGATCGTCCGCGACCGTTGGTGGTGGTAAAAACGAAAACCGAAAAAGAGAAGGAGCCTCATGGAGAACCAATATCCATTTGATGAGAGCCAATTCATTCTTTCGTATGAATTGCTTCATCTTTTGCAATGGCTCGTACAGAAAAATCCAGCCGCGCTTAAACGCGTTGTTGGGCAGGCGCTAGAGAAGGGATTGCGCGAGGATATAGAGCTGCAAAAAAGTACGGTGCAGCGGCATGACCCCGAAATCTTACAGCGGGCTGTGCTCGATTTTTTTTCGTTACTTGAAAATGCCTTGCATGATGTTCCAGCCGTCTCAGATGAGCTGGTGGTTGAGCCCGTGGTTATGTCTGATACGTTTGATCAGCTTGACAGCACTTTGTACGAGAAAGATGAGCTGTCGCTCTGTCTGGCGCGGGTTAAACGAGTGATCAAAAAGGGTGGTCCGGCCAGTGCTCGAGAAGCGCTCTATAAAGAATTGCTCAAAAATTGGCGGCCAAAGGATAAGGGCTTGTATAATTAATTTTTAGATATCTTGAGTATGTGTAGGGCCCTGCTGGTTACAGCGGGGCTCGCTGTTTTTAAGTGTGCGTTGCTTGGGGAAATTAATTTCTGGGTAAAGCTTGAAAATTTTGGTTTTAATACCAATCACGTTATATAAACTTGTGTCTTGCGGTTAGCACCCTTCGACAAGCTCAGGATGAGCGGTGGGCGGGCATACAAGATTAATTTACGGGTTTGGTATAAGATACAAAAAAAACCGTGGCTTTGTCGAAAAAACAGAGCCACGGTTTTTTGTTTTTTTGTTGTTACTTCGCTGGAGCAACTGGTGCAACAGGAGCTACAGGAGCAACTGGTGCTACAGGAGCAACTGGTGCTACAGGAGCTGGCGCAGGTGTTGTTGCAGGAGCAGGAATTTCAACTTTCGTTGCTTCCATTGGCTTAGGAGCTTCTACTTTTTTGCCACCGCAGCTGGTGAGCGCAAGAGTTAGAATTGATAGCGTGCATATAAAGAGACCATAGGTAAGTTTTTTCATAAAACTTCCTCCAAAAAAAGATGTTACAACTACAAATAGCCCAGATTTTTCCCGGGTGTCGTTCTTCAGTATGCAGCAAACTACAAGATTGTAAATCGTTCTTTGTGTATTTTTTTGTTGATTTTGGTGATCCCGAAACGCTACTCTTAATTGAAAGAGAGATGGTTTTGAGGAGGGAACGCGTGATGTTTATGAGTCGGTCAGGTTTGGGGAGCTTTTTTTGTTTTCTTATATTTTGCTTCTTGGTGTCGTCCTGTAGTAGAATCGATAAGAAGACTGGACCCGTCACGTCAGGAAGCCTTATGAATTATACTTTGCCGGCATTGCCGTATCCGTTTGATGCATTAGAACCATATCTTGATGCACGCACGCTTGAAATTCACCATGATAAACATCATGCGGGATATATAGCTGCACTTAATCGTGCGCTTGAGCGCCACCCTGCGCTCTTTTCGTATCCACTTGAGTGGTTGCTTACCCATCTGGACAAGGTTCCGGAAGACATTCGACCCCTGATACGTGACCATGGGGGTGGGCATGCCAACCATACGTTCTTCTGGAATTGTATGTCATCAGTTCATGATCAAACCCCACCAGACATTTTGCTTGACGCTTTTACGACCTCGTTTGGCTCTTTTAAAGAGTTTCAAAGCCAGTGGAAACAGGCGGCGCTTGGGCATATCGGTTCCGGTTGGGTTTGGCTTTTGACGGGCCCTCAAGGCAAGCTTAAAATAAAAACCACCTATAATCACGAGTTGCCCCACGAGCCTGGGTGTATAGCCATTTTGGTGATGGATATCTGGGAGCATGGTTACTATTTGAAATACCAGAACCTTCGGGGCGATTATATCGACGCTTGGTGGCACGTGGTCAACTGGCCGTTTGTTGCTTCTCGCTATCAATCAGTTATGCGCTGCGCGGCACGAACGTGCGCCCAAAAGCCCTGACCGTTATTGCTACCAATTCACCTGATTCGAACGCACGAACACAAGTTTATATCACAAGATTGGGGATAGCGGCTCGCATAAAAGCCCTGGCAACAGGGCTATCTGGCGGGGCAGGGCTTATCTTGCTAATTTTTAAACAACTATTATAAATAAAAATTAAATTTATATGCAAGTGACAATAATTATATTTTTATTTATACTGTTTAAAGTGGCTCTTCTGTTGTAAGTAGGCACCACTTGTTTATATATTTTTTTTATAAGTCAAAATAAATTGTCAGGGCCTTTGATCATGATCAAAAAACGAGGGATTCTTTTTCTTGCCGCCCTACTGGGGCTGGGATGTTTTCAGCAAGCTTCGTGCAAGCATAAGCGTTTAAGAAATGGTGAAGAAATAAGTGCATCAGATACCATGTTTCTGATTAATCTCTTTGCAGCTGCCAATGCAAGGGCCTGGGTATACGTGATAAGAACTCTTGAGCGTCCAGGGAGTCGGGTGACCATTGATACAACGCCCTATCCAGGGCTTACACTCTTGCATATCGCATGCCGCCAGAAAGATCAAGAGATTATTAATTATTTGGTAGCACAAGGTGCTTATGTTGCGCCAGAGCTTGAGCAGTTTATTGAGACATATGCTGCTGGAGAGTGCCAAGCTTTGGGATCTTTTTATACCGATCGGACGTCATTTAATGAGTTTGTATATGGTGCAGAGCTTGATTCTTTGCAAAGACTTTTTGTGGCAGCACAACTGTATGGTTGCCGTGACGCCGCTTCCTGCCTACGGCAAATTTTATTGACAAACGACCTGCACTGTGCTTGTTCTGAGGGAAATCTTGCAAGGGTTAAGCAGCTTTTTGAAAAAGGTGTGTTGGTAGACGGGAGAGACCGCCAAAAGAAAACTGCGTTACACCAGGCCTGCCTAGCAGGATATCTTGATATTGTTAAATACTTGTTTGGAAGGGGCGCTCAGCTTAATCCAATCGATATTGACGGTAATACCCCAGTATACTGGGCCTGCTTTGAGGGGAATTTTGCTATTGTTCAGTATTTAGTTGAAAAGGGTGTGCGCGTTGACAAAGATAAACGGCTCCTTGAAGTCTCTTTGCAGTCAATAAAGCCTGATTCAGAAAAGTCTTTGCTGGCAAAATTTTTGATTAACCATGGTGCCCGTATTGCCCCTGAGATTGCAGTGGAGTATCAGGAAATTCTTGGGCAGATACCACAGAACCAGGTAGCTCAGAAAATATAACGCTTAAATAATTAGATATAATGTGATAAGCAGAGGCGTATGCGGGGGGAATAGAGATGATAAATTTAAAGCGATTTTCAAGGCTACTGGGTTTAGTTTTTGCCTTGTCGCCTATTGCTCAGGCATACTGTATGCAGGAGACTACTCAGCAGCGGCCTGAGCAGATCAGTCTCCAGGAGCTTATGCCACTTGCACTTAAGGGCGACTGGCCTGGCGTGGTACGGCTCTGTGAGCAAGATGGTGAAAGTACGATGCAGGGCATGGGGGGGATGACTCTTTTGCATGTTGCATGGGCCCAGAAAAATCTGGGTGCCTGTTGGTACCTAGTTGCGCACGGGGCTTTGAATACGCCAGATTTTGGCGTATTGCTCGGACAAGTGCCTCAAGAGATTCTTGTCTTGAGCTATTTTCATACAGATAGGCAATCGTTTAACAAGACCCTAGAATATTATCGCTTGTTGGGCCCCTCTGGATATGGCATCTTGCGAAGAGCTGCGGGCGCAGCGCGGAGCTACGGGTGCCATACAGCAGGGGGAATCATAACTACCATGATGAACCTTATGCGTTTCCAAGAATTAGATAAACGCTCTTTGCGTGCAGCCCCCATCTTTCCTCGGGTGGTATCGCCAGAGGATCTTAAACAGCAGCCCAAGACAAAAGGACAGTAGCGTTTTGATGGCCTTGTGCCGTTGGACGGTATGAGCCCTGCTGTTAAAACAGGCCACAGGGGATGAATTTTTGTATTTGTGTGTTGAGCATTTAACGCCTGTTGTTATTGCTTGTTTGGTCCCTTGGCAAAAAAGTTACGAGAACCTTGGCCGTACAATCAAAAAAGTGGGGACACTATATGGTGCGCGCAGGCTTGCAGTAAGGGGGCGCAAAAGGGTGCGAACGATTGGTGTTCTTTGGCTTGGAAATCTCTAGACTCTTACTTTTGGTTAGCTGCCAATTCTAGTACGTAGATGGCTTTGGCGAGAGGATCTTTTATGAACTTTTCGTCCCCTTGGTTCTGAGTAATTTTTCGGTACCGGGCGTTATCCCATGTTGGATTTGAGTTGCAGGATTGTTCTGGACCTATGGCAAGGCCTAACTGGTAAATATAATGCTTGAGTCCTGCGAGAGAGATCCATGCGTATGCGAGTGCTTTTTCATAGAGCTCGATGTATGGCGATCGTGCGACTACGGAATTGATTCCAGGGATAAAAACAGCTTTGTAGAAGGGGGCATAGTGTGGAAGTAAAACCTTGAGACGATCGGCCATGCCGGGTCTTTTTTTATGGTAGGCTCCCAGGGGAGATTCTTGATCTGTGGTCAAATCCGTATAGCCATTTGGGAATAAGCCAAGGATCAAAGCGGATGTGTTTGGTTCGCCTTTTCTTTTTGTTTGGTAGTGCTCGTATAGTTGGTTTCTAATGGATTCAAAATTTTTATTGGTGTTCTCATCAATTAAACCAGTCACTTTTTGCTGTTCTTGAAGACTGACTTTCTGGAAAACCTTTTCATTAAATCTAGATTTAAGTTTTTCATATTTAAGTATCCAAGTTGTCGGAAAAAGCGGGTCGTTGCAACTATACGGCAACATATTGCATTTTGCTTTATGTTTTTCATCACACTTGAATTCTTCCTGCTGGATGAATTCATTAGGGTATTTTTCATTGAGGGCTTTAAACATTTTTTGTCGAAGTAGTATCAATGCATTCAATATGATTTCATTCTTTAATGGGCTCGTGGATTCAAATCTGTCTTCCTCTTGGTGAGCAACCTTTTCCAAAATGGTTACTGGTTTGAGTCCTAGAGCGGTAAGGACTACTTCGCTTCCAAAGAGAGTGTAATAGCCTGCCTCGATACTGGCGCTAGTGAGAAGGGCCTTTTTGTTTTGTTCTGTATAGGCCCCATATTTTTCGACAAGTTGCACGTATTCTTTGAAGGCGGGTTTGACCAGAGAGATTCTGTCTTTGAATTTCTCCCAGCGCCGTTGCCAATTTTCGGGGGCCTTTCCCTGGAGTGCCAATCGAGAGAAGCTTTCTTCCATGCAGATATTGAGTTGTTTGAGCGTGGATGCTTCTTCTTCGGATATGTCTTGATACTCGGAAATCCGAAGTTTTTTGGCTGCGGTGAGTATTTGGTCATCAAAACTTCTTTCGGTCTCTGTTTTCTCTAGCGCTAGCCCTAGCTCTTTTTTTTCTCTCTCTAGCTCTTTCTTCTCGAGCTCGAGCTCTTTCCTTTCGAGTTCTTTTCTTTCGAGTTCTTTTCTTTCGAGTTCTTTTCTTTCGAGTTCTTTTCTTTCGAGTTCTTTTCTCTCGAGTTCTTTTCTCTCGAGTTCTTTCTGTTCTAGTTCTTTCTGTTCTAGTTCTTTCTGTTCTAGTTCTTTCTGTTCTAGCTTTTTCTGCGTCATGTAGGAATAGAGATACCAACTACCAAGAGCTACCCCTGCTATGGTAAGTGTCCAGAGGGGATTTTCGCGTACCCATCGTATACAATGATTTTTGATACCAGAGAGCGACAGGCCCTGCGGTTCAACCGGGCACAGTATCTGTGGTTGTATGGGCCATGCCACGTTGATACAGCATGACAGAACCAGAATGGTATACAATCGTAAAAAGACCAGAGAATGGCGTGTGTGCATATGTGTTCCGATGTCCTGATATTATATTATCTTGATATTGAGATGTTTTCTATAATTATAATATATGATTGTATTTTGGTCAATGTAATACCAATCCCGGTATATAAATGTGCTTTGGCGCGTTCGAACCCTTCGACAAGCTCAGGACGAACGGTTCTTGGGTGTGCAAGATTAATTTCCGGGTTTGGTATAAGTCCAATCGTTCGAGGGACTCTGGGTGAGATAAAAAATATCCCAGTGGCAGTATTCGAGCATTTTTGAAAACGAATCTGCGGGTGCGGTATGACTGTGAGTGAGTTCGACTAACCGGCCAACAAGAGCCAGATTTTTTTGGAAGCATTTGTCCGGCGTGCACCGTTATTGCCGGCAGGCCATTTCCCCGGTATTCTTAACCTAAGCAGAGATTTTTTGTGGCGCGTCGCCACAGGTTACTATTTGATATCCGGGGATAAAATCATGGTACGACCTGAACTTGAAAACAGAACAGAAGAACAGAACAGCAGCGCTGAGCACGAAGTTCGTCTTGAAAAAATTCGCGCGCTCCGTGCACAGGGTATCGAACCCTGGGGTCCGTCAGAGCGACCAACTGCCACCTGCAAGCAGGTGCACGATGCAGCAAAGACTGCTACCGAAGGCGTTGACGCCTGTGACGCCGCCGGTGCGCCGTACAGTTTGATTGGCAGGGTGATGCTTATTCGTGAGCATGGCAAAGCGATTTTCTTAAGCCTACAAGATACCAGCGGGCGCTTGCAGGTTTACATCAAAGAAGACCAGGTAGGGCAGCAGGTTTTTGAGTTTATTAAAAAATTTATTGATACGGGCGATATCGTCTGGGTCTCCGGAACCGGTTTTATTACCCGGACCGGCGAGCCGACGCTCCGGGCCTTTACCCTCAAATTGCTCTCCAAGTGCTTATTGCCACTTCCTGAAAAATTTCACGGCCTGGCCGATATTGAAATAAAATATCGCCAGCGCTACGTCGATCTTATGGTCTCGCCCGAAACGCGCGAGCGGTTTGCCAAACGGTTCCAGATTATTTCCAGCCTTCGGCTCTTTCTCGATCAGCAGGGCTACATGGAAGTCGAAACGCCCATGCTTCACCCCATTCCTGGTGGTGCCGCAGCTCGGCCGTTTGTGACCCATCACAATGCGCTCGATACTGAGCTCTTTTTACGTATCGCTCCAGAATTATATCTCAAGCGTCTTATTGTTGGCGGCTTTGAACGCGTGTACGAAATTAACCGCAGTTTCAGGAACGAGGGCATTTCGACCAGGCATAATCCTGAGTTTACGATGCTCGAATTTTACACTGCCAATCGCGATTATCATTTTATTATGGATTTTGTGACCGATATCTTCCAGAAGCTTGCGCTTCAGGTTTGTGGTACTTTAACAGTTCCCTTTGCCGGCAAGATGGTGAATTTGGGTAATTTTAGGCGCTTAAGCCCAGCCCAGGCAGTTGCCGAATTTGGCGGTATTCCTGCCGAGGATCTTGTAGCCGGGCGTATCGACGCCACCTGCGCTGCCCATGGCGTGCATGCACCAGCCAATATGTCCTATTATCAAAAAGTCTTTGGGCTCTTTGAAAAGTGTGCCGAGTCAAACATTGTCGACCCCGTATTTATCGTCGATTTCCCTGTCGAAATATCGCCACTCGCACGACGTGATGATAAAAACCCTGCTATTGCCGCACGCTTTGAAATGTTTATTGCTGGCATGGAGTTTAGCAATGGGTTTAACGAATTAAACGATCCACACGATCAGGCAGCACGGTTTAAAGAACAGGCTGCTGCGCATGAGTCCGGCGACGCCGAAGCGATGCGTTATGATGCCGATTTTGTGACCGCGCTTGAGTATGGCATGCCCCCAACCGTTGGCGTTGGTATTGGTATCGATCGGCTCGTGATGCTATTAACAAATGCACCCTCAATTCGCGACGTTATCTTATTCCCAACACTTCGCCGCAAGGCTGAGTAGTGGCATACGCATTGCACGGGCTTTTGCCCGCTCGTGCCCTTCGACCTTGCTCAGGACGAGCGGTTGCGGGGTCGGCTAGTCCACAAGCAAGGGATCTTGCGAACCCCGCGTTCCGGGGTTCGTGTCATATTATCCTGGGTCCAGGGGGTAACCCCCTGGTGGGGTGTGGGGCAAGGCCCCATTTCTGTCCAGCGCAGGGTGCTACGTGAATATGCTGCAGGGTGCAAAATATCGTTGGCGGGTGCCGTCAGAGGATCTGTGCCAGCGTGCGCAGGCGCTTTTTGGTGCTTACCAGCTTTCAATGCCTGTTTTGCAGGTATTGGTGAACCGGGGGTATACGACGCCGGAGCAGCTTGAAGAGTTTTTGTTTACCCCGGCGCGCAGCTGCGCGTTTTCGGCAAAGTTGTTGAAAGGCGCTGAACAGGCGGTTGCTCGCGTGATGCAGGCGCTCAAGAATCAGGAAAAGATTCTGATTGCCGGTGATTACGACGTTGACGGCATGACCGCCACGTCGCTTCTGTTGGCTTGTTTGGGGCCACTTGATGCTCGGGTTAATTTTTTTCTTCCCCACCGCGTGCGTGATGGGTATGGACTCTCTGAAAAGACCGTACAGCGTGCGGCTGCCAATGGTTATACGTTACTTATTACCGTTGATAATGGCATAACGGCCTTTGATGCGGTCATGGCTGCCCAGAAGCTGGGTATTGATGTGATTGTGACCGATCATCATAAGCCGCATGGAGAGATGCCGATTGCCCATGCTATTGTTAATCCCATGCAGTTGGGGTGTGAGTATCCGTGCAAATTGCTGGCAGGTGTTGGTGTTGCGTTTAAATTGGCGTCGTTGCTGTACGAGACTCTGGGTAAAGAGCTGCCCGAAAAAGTGTATGAATTGCTTTTGCTTGGTACGGTTGCCGATGTGGTGCCGTTGCTGAGCGAAAATCGCTACATGGTTCGATATGGGCTCCAGCAAGTACAGGCTCACGAGAGCATGGCGATAAAAGTATTGAAAGAGAATGCAAAACTTTCGCGTGCGATCACGTCGACTGATATTGGTTTTTTTTTGGCGCCCCAGCTCAACGCGCTGGGACGGCTCGATGACCCGCGCGATGGCGTAAAATTTTTAATCGGTGACGATGACCACGAGATCCAGCGTATTGGGCTTGTTTTGCACGAATTAAACCAAGCGCGCAAGTCTGTTGAAAAACATGTGGTCGATGATGTTGTAGCCGATATAAAACAGGGTGTTATCGACCTGAAGCGCGATATGGCCATTATCGCCTCTCGTCCTTCCTGGCCGCCTGGTGTGATTGGCCTTGCGGCTTCTCGTTTGGTGAGTGCTTATGGCCGTCCGGCGTTTTTGTTTCATGAATCACGCGATGGGCTCGTGAAGGGCTCCTGTCGGTCGATTGCAGGTTTAAGCTTATTTGATGCGCTTGAAAGTATGCAAGAGTTGCTCGTTAATTTTGGCGGGCATGCCGCCGCTGCCGGGCTTTCCCTGAAACGTGAAAATTTTGATGCTTTTAAGCAGCGCATGAACGACTATATTGCCGCGACAGTCGCGCCTGAAGACCTGCAACAAACATTAGTTTGTGACGCGCTTTTGACGCTTCCTGATGCCAAGAAAAAACTCATGAGCGACCTGGCGTATCTTGAGCCGTTTGGCAATGGCAATGCTGCGCCGGTCTTTTTAGTGCGCAATGTCTCACTTATTGAGCAGCCGACGTTGCTAAAAGAAGTGCACGTCAAGTGCATGATTTTCGCCGATGGGATTATTAAACCCGTTATTTTCTTTAATAGGCCCGATCTGTACGACGTGCTCAAGAACGTTGGTGATGCGTCAGTCAATGTGGCCGTCCAGGTGGTCGAGAATTTTTGGAACGATACGGCACGCATCGAATTTCATGGGCTTGATGTCGCTGTGGGAGCTTAGGGCGCTGCCCTAAAACCCGCCAGGGCTCTTCGGCTGGGCTCAGGACAGGAGTTACCCCCTGGACCCAAAGTATCTAATAAAATTATTTACAGCAGGACTGTGTTGTGCCCGTGCTGCATGCTGAGAGCTTGCGGTAGAGTGCGGCCGCAAAGAGCATAGCCCAAAAAGCGACCAGTATGGTGATGATGTTTGCGATAATACCCCACGCTGTCCATGGTTCTGTGCTTGCGATTATTTTGCCGAGTGTGCCTGGGTCTTGCAGAATCGCAACTTTTATCTGGATGAGCGGGATCAGCGCTGGAGCGGTAATGATGACTATGAGCGCGAGGCAGCTCAGCAGAATGGCCAGCGCAAAAAAGAACTTTTTTGCGAAGCTGGTGATGTGCCAGCTTTCTTGAAGTCCCGCAATTGCCCCTTTTGCCCGGTCGATAATACTGAAGGGCGCGAACCAGAATCGGGTGATGAGCGTGTAGGTTCCCAGCATAAGCAGGAAGAATCCTCCCAGCACTGCATATCTAAGTAACGGGGTCATGGCGATGTATTCGGTGAGGTAGCGATGTGCCAGAAATCCGGCGCTTAGCAGTGGTATGGCTATAATGAGTGCGAACAGAATGCCGGCGAAAAAGAGTCGAAGCATCGTTTTGAACCAGCTTACATAGAGCCATTCGGGCTGTTTCTGATCATAGACGTCCAGGATGGTCTTGATGGCTGTGATTGGCATGAGCCCGCCGAGAAAGATTGCGATGCACAGTATGATTGGCAGGGTGAGCATGATTATACGGGGAAATGCCAATGCTGGGTTGATGAACCAGAGAATGCCAAAACAGGCTCCTGGCACGGCCAAGACCATGAGTGTGCCTAGAATACCATTGAGTAATAGGCGAGGGATAAGTTTCCAGGCCGCACAGAAGTAATTTTTGAATGCCCATATGGCCGGTTCTTTGATGAGACAGGAGATAGTCATGTGTTTCTCTTTTTTCCAAAGGGTGAGACTAAAAGATTAGACCTAAAAATTTAGTCTTAGACTAGAAAAATCTTGGGCGTGAAGTCAAGTGCTTGAGAAAAAAGAGGAGGCCTGGATTTTACCAGACCCCTTTAAGAATAATAGCGTGTTATTTGCAGCAGGAATCCTGCGCTGCGCCGGTGCAACACCCTGAGAACTTCCGGTAAAGTCCAACGACGAACAAATTTATCCAGAAGCTAAAGAGCATGGTCAGTAGCCAAACAAGTCCTGTGCAGATAGTAAACGCGGGTTGTGGAAATGGGGTGCCCGCGAGTGCTGCGATTACCTGCTGTGTGCTTGTGGTCGCCTGGTACGTTATTACCAATACCACAAGGAGCGCTTCAGCAATAAAGAACCACGGGGCACAGCTCGTAGCGCCCCAACTTCCGCGGATTGCAGCCCAAACTCCCGTTGTTGGCCGGTCGACAATGCTGAGGGAAGCGAATTGAATGCGCATAAGTATGGTGGAACAAACGATCAAGGTGGCGTATGCCGCTACGAGGGCTATGTACCACCACATTGGCACTGTCAGAGATTTATAGTACATGAAGAAAAGTGCGTAGACCGCAATAAGCGGGGCCATGAATATAGGTAGGAGAAGGACGACGAATGCCGCAAGTTTGCGCATCGTTTGAAAATAGGTGATGTAAAACCACGCAGAGGGTTTTTGGTCGTACAGATCAAGGGCGGTCTTATTTATAGATATGGCTATGCTCATGCAGATGTACAGAATACTTACAAACGCCCCAATCATCATTAAAATTCTTATAAATAGTGGTATTGAAGCATCCATAGCCAACATGCCTGGAGCAATGAGCCAGGCGATGCCGGCGAGAATTCCGACAATAGCACCAACAATGGCTAAGCTTGCAAGTATATTGAGTATGGCGCGTGGGATAAAGTTCCAGATAAAACGTAGTATATTGCACAGGGCCCATGCAGCAGATTCTTTTAAGAGACAGATAGTATTCATAAGTACTCCGTGAATTACGCATAAAAATATAAATTGATATTTCGTGAGATGGCGCGCGTGAAGAGATAGAAAACAAGACACGCTCAGAAAGAACGCTACAACATGGAACTCCTTTAAGACGACTGCTTCCAGGACAATTAACC